>CXSP01000007.1_pt2 | contig 41959 bp, 35 predicted proteins | sample 591501 | NCBI WGS metagenome assembly CXSP01 (sample SAMEA3491350, study PRJEB9169) | human gut metagenome | biome: ENVO:mammalia-associated habitat; material: ENVO:feces | place: Bangladesh | collected 2010-04-07 | reverse complement strand
AGCGAATATACCAAAGAAGAGATTACTTTTACCTAAAAGGCACTTAGTGTAGCGAAAAAGAGGTTGTGAAAAAGCTGTCCTGCATCAAGTAATAAGAACAGCCAAACAAAAATAGCTTCTCATATTTTTCGTTTGGTTGGACTTATTACCGCAGATGCAAGCTTTTGAACACCGTTTACCAAGAGGTTGTGAAAAAGTCGTTTAGTTTCGAGTAGTAAGAAAAATTTTGTGAAAATGGCTTTCTACATTTTTGCATAAATTTGGCTTAATACCGAGAAACTGGCTTTTGAACACCGTTTATTCGGAAAAAGAGACTGTGACACAACTTTTGTCACAGTCCCTCTTCTCGTTGCTAATTAATCTTCTCGTTTTTTGTCTTTTTTCTTATTCGAATTCTTTTTCTTCCAGACGGAATAACGGACTCATCGGTGTATTTTCATGGATGCGTTTGACCGCTTCACCCATTAATTCTGAACATGTCACGATCGTTAAGTTTTCTGGATGACGATTTTCTTCTATGAAAACAGAATCAGTGATACAAATATCTTTGATTGGTGCATTGTCTAAAATGCTTTTCGCATGATCGGACAATAATCCATGTGACGCACAGGCATATACTTCTTTTGCGCCGTTTTCTTTTAATACATTTGCTGCTCGTGCAAGCGTTGCTCCGGTGTTCAAGATATCATCTACCATGATACATGTCTTTCCTTGAACATCACCAATCACATAACCACCCTCCGTTGAAGCATCATCTGCATGGTCTACGATGGCTAATGTACTGTTCAAATATTCTGAAAGACTACGTGCACGCTGAACGCCGCTGTTTTTTGGCGACACAACTACGATGTCATCTCCCATCAGACCTAATTGACGGTAATAATGAGCAAACAATGGCATCGTAAATAAATTATCTACAGGAATATCAAAGAATCCTTGTACTTGAACCGTGTGCAGATCTAAAGTCAGTACTCGAGTTGCCCCTGCTTCTTCGATCAAGTTAGCAATCAATTTCGCAGTGATCGGTTCATGAGGTTTCGCCGTGCGGTCTTGTCTAGCATACCCATAGTAAGGCAATACGACATTGATCGTTTTCGCACTTGCTCGCTTCATTGCATCAATCATAATCAGCAGTTCCATGTAATAGTCATTGACAGGTGCATTCGTTGATTGAACGATGTACACGTGATCCCCACGGATACTTTCTTCAATATTGATGGAAATCTCCCCATCACTAAATTGCTTCACGACGCTTTTACCTAATTCTGTTCCAAACACTTTCGCGATTTTTTCAGCTAATGGACGATTCCCATTCAAACTAAAAATCTTCAACGTGTCATCCTGATACTTATTACTCATGTAGTCCTCCCCAAAACTTCTCTATTCTTCGATAGTTTAACATATTTTCCCAAGATTTTCTGTTAATTTCAGCAAATTCTTAAGGAAGTGAAACTGTTCCGTTACTCCAACTGGCAGGAATAACTTTATGGTAGTCCCCCCAATTGTCGTGTACTTTGTAATAACGTTCCCCTGTTTCAGTTTCAAAATAAGCATACGCCGTCACCCAATGATTGCCGTAAGTACTACCAAGTACTTTCAGGATTCCAATCATCACAGGCTTGCCTTCACGTATACGTTTTGTGGCTCGCTGCCATGAACCTAGAAGAGTTGCTCGTGCACGCTCGTGATTGCCATTCTTCTTTAAAAAACTAGAAATCCCTGTACTGACTTGAAAAGGGATCGTAGGAAGGCCTAGTGGTTGGATTTGGCTACGCAACGCCTTTGTCAATGCCATCGAGTTAGACGTGTTTTTCTTGCGGATCTCTAGGGGAAGCATCCACTCTTTACGATAGTCTTGATAGTAGGCAAGTAAAACCGCCGCCGCATAAGTCCCGCAAAGATAACCTGAAGGAGTAACCCATTTCTTATACCTTAAAAAACGTTCTTCTGGCAATCCCACCCAACAATTTACGAGTTCTTTTCCTGACCTTTTTTCTTCGATCAAAACAGGCACCTCTTCTTTTCCGTTGATCCATTGAGAGAACTCGATTGGTGCCTCATTGAGCAGTCTCCATTGGCTACGAGAAATGCCCTCTTGATAGGTATATTCTGCTGGAGAATATTCTGTCGGATGTCCTGATTGATCGATGATCACATAACTTTGATCTTCAAAAATCAGTGCTAAAAAAAGCCGTTCGCTTTTTTTTGACTGTAGTTGCTGGGTGCTGGCTAATTTTTTGATTTTTTTATCTATTTTAAAATAGAAAGGTTTATCCACTACTTGTTTCAGTTGGGATCGCCTCCTTTTTTTCATTATAAGTGAACGATTGAAAAAAACAAATCAGTTTGATTGTCCGAATTTTCAAATTTTTTTATGTTCTATTTGTTAATTCCTTCATTTTGTAAGATAATGGGCACACGAAACAAAAAAGGAGCGATCGATGAATGAACAAAGAACGATTGAAACAAGATTTCTATGAAGCAGTCAATGAAGAATGGCAAAAAACAGCAAAAATCCCTGCAGATAAACCAGCTACAGGCGGTTTCCAAGACTTAGTTGACGGAATCGACCACCTTTTGATGGGAGAAACAGACGATCTGCTTGCCCATCCAGAAAAAGTATCTTCAGAAAAAATGAAACATTTCCTTGCTTATTATCAATTGGCAAACGATTATGACCGAAGAAATGAGTTGCATGCTCAACCACTTCAGCCTGTAATCGAGAAAGTTGAATCATTGCAGTCTTTCGACGAATTGAATGAGCAATTCCCGGAATGGTTGTTGGATACACTACCATTGCCATTTAATCTAGATGTAGATGCTGATATGAAGAATGCACAGACGAATGCCTTCTTTGCTTATCCGCCTTCTTTATTTCTTCCAGATAAGACGTATTATGCACCAGAACATCCTAACGGTGCACAACTAATGGGCGTTTTCTTTGATATGGCAGTTCAATTATTGGAGCTTGCTGGCAAAGAAAAAAGTCAGGCAGAAGCAATCACAGAACAAGCAGTGCAATTTGATAAATTGATTGCTCCTCATGTAAAAAGTGCAGAAGAAAACGCAGATTACAGCAAAATGTATAATCCGCAATCTTTTGACACATTTATTCAATACACAGATAAACTTGACTTGAAAAAACTTGTCACTAGTTTGATTGGGACAACCCCAGATAAAGTGATTGTCACTGATCCAGTGTACTTTGATCATTTGAATGACATCCTGACAGAAGCTCATTTTCCCTTATTCAAAAGCTGGATGATCATTAAAACAGTACGTTCTCTTAGTGGGTATCTATCAGAAGAATTCCGCCAAGTCAGCGGAATCTATTCTCGCGTATTGTCTGGAACAGACGAAGCAATGCCTCAGAAAAAAGCAGCTTATTACCTTGCTTCTGGTCAATTTGATCAAGTCGTTGGTGATTACTACGGGAAAAAATATTTCGGCGAAGCTGCTAAAAAAGATGTAGAGCAAATGGTGAAAAAAATGATTGCCGTTTATAAAAAACGGCTAGAAGAAAATGAGTGGCTTGGGGATGCAACAAAAGAAAAAGCCGTCATAAAATTAAATAACTTAGGTATCCAAGTCGGTTACCCCGATAAGATCCCAGCACTATTCGACCAATTCAAAACAGTGCCTGCAGATCAAGGTGGTACTTTGCTTTCAAACACCCTTGCTTTCAGCAAACTCACATTGAAAGATCGTTTCAGCAAATGGAATAAACCAGTGGATCGTTCAGAATGGGAAATGAGCGCTGATACAGTCAATGCTTATTACCATCCATTCCGGAATGTGATCGTTTTTCCGGCAGCCATCCTTCAAGCGCCATTTTACAGTCTAGAACAATCAAGCTCTGCTAATTACGGGGGAATCGGAGCTGTTATCGCTCATGAGATTTCCCATGCATTTGATAATAACGGCGCTTTGTTTGATGAATATGGCAACTTGAACAATTGGTGGACAGAAGAAGATCTTGCACAATTCCAAAACAAAGCACAAGCAATGATCGAAGAATTTGATGGTCTGCCTTTTGCTGACGGAAAAGTAAACGGAAAATTAACCGTTTCAGAAAACATTGCGGATGCAGGCGGTCTAAGCTGTGCATTGGAAGCAGCCAAAACAGAATCAGATCTTTCTATCGAAGAATTCTTTGTCAATTGGGCAACGATTTGGCGTACAAAAGCAAAAAAAGAATACCAACAACTTTTACTGCAAATCGATGTTCATGCCCCTGCTAAACTCCGAGCAAATGTGCAACCCAAAAACCTTGACGAATTCTATGAAACATTTGGTGTCACGGAACAAGATGCTATGTATCTAGCGCCAGAAAAAAGAGTGCGAATCTGGTAAGAGGTTGTGAAAAAGCTGTCCTGCATCAAGTAATAAGAACAGCCAAACAAACACAGCAAGTGGGATCTCATCTATAAAAATGATAGAAGGAAGTGGAACGAATGGACGTCTCACTTCCTTCTTTTTTTACTTTCCTCAACTAATTGTTCTACCTTATCAAAAGGATACAGTGCGTTTATTTTTTTCGCTGTTTCATGACATAAGCAGCTACACCGATTAACAAAATTCCTCCAGCTACTGCTAACAACGGGCTATTAGACTCTCCCGTTTGTGGAAGTCCTTGAGCGCCATCTTTTTCCCTTTCTTTTGCTGCCCCATCTGGATCAGAAGGTTTTTCATTTGGCGATCCATTCCCTGGATTTTCCCCTTCTGGTTCATCAGTTCCTGGTGGCACACTGACAGCTTCTCGCACTGTGATCGCTTTTTGCTGGGTAACAGGTTCTGTACGAGCAACCCATTTTTCACCATCAAATATTTCCGAACGATAAGTGACTTCTAGCGTATATTCTCCTTTTGAGGGTGCTGAAAAAATAGCGGTATGATTAGAAAATTGAGCACTTGACTGTGTTTCAACGATTTGGATCTTTTCTGGGAAATAACGCATATCTTCAAAGACAGGTGTTCCTTGATTTGGTGTGAATGTTGACACAGATACTGTAAAAGGCTTCAGTTCGATGATATTTCCTTCTGCATTCTCCGTCACACCATTTGCCTCTTGGATAATGATTGGATTATTTTGTTCGTTTGGTTTTGTCTGATTTGGTTCTTGTACGATTGCATATTCTGGATACTCCGAAGACGGTGAGGTTTCTCCGTCAAAAGTAGCACCTACAGATAGTGGAAGACCATCTACTCTTCCCTTTTCTGTTTGACGATTCTCCGGTTTGATTTGCATCAATCCATGGACATGGATGCTTCCATTCGCATAGCGCGTAACAGGCTGCTGTCCTTCTTGCGAATGTGTATTTAGAGATTCGATCCAATCTTTTGATACGGTATGTCCAAGAGTATTTTCTGATTGTTTCTCTCGTTCATTCCAATAGTAGTTCAACGAGTGATAGATTTGATCTTCGTTTTGATTCAATGGGCGGATCTGCTCTCTCATCTCAAGATTTTCTGTTCGGAAAGATAAGATACCAGAAGCATGGAAGTCTGTGTTTCCTGCCGAAGAGGTATAAAGAGCCACATTATAGGAACCATTGTTGAAGCTTGTACTGCTGTTGACGATAATATCTGTTCCACTATTGGAATCGATTCCTTTCGCAAGATTTTCGAAAGACAAACTATTGATCAATTCATGAGGGCCCGATAAAGAGGAACCACCCATTTTGAATCCATTGCCGTTCCCTTCTCCTTCAACTCCCGGTACCCAACCGTTTCGATAAGCAACTGAGTTTTTGATGACTACTTTCCCGATCGAACCTGTTTCATTTTTAGCAAAAAGATCCCAACCATCATCTGCATTATGATAAGCGATACAACCGTCAAATACATTCCCTTCTCCTGTCGTCAGTTTGGCCGCAAATCCATCGGCATCTTCAAATCCCGGGTCAGCATTTTCAAAAGATGTACAGTTCTTGACTAAGTTATGCGCTGGCCATGCTTCGAAAGGATCATTTGAGCTACCACTGATTTGGATTCCTGTATTTCCATTCCGATAAGCATGAATCTCTTCAATCAAATTATGTTTTCCAGAAATCTGCAATCCTTTTTGCATAGCAGCACTATTTGTAACGTCAAACCCACGTAAAACCCAGTAGTGACTAAACAGTGTCATCCCATTTCCAGTTCCTTTAAAATCAAGTACAGGTCGCTTGTTTTCTGGATTTTTCTCTGCAATCAATTGAATCGGGTTTTCTCTAGTCCCGTTAACTCCTTTTGGAATCGTTAATCCTCTTTCAAAGGAATAAGTTCCAGGAGCCAGGACGATTGTCTGCCCAGCATATGCGTATCTCAATGCTTGCGTCAGAGATAACGGATTTTGTCTGCTTCCGCTTCCTGTATCTGACCCTTCCGGTGTTACATAAACTGTCGAGTATTTAGGTTTATGGTAGTCAACTGTATGCAGGATCTCCTTTGTTTCATAACTAGCCATCTCTACGTATTCTTCTGGCGGATAGTTTTTATCTGGCGTAAAACTGAAAGTAAATTCGTTCGTTCCTTCCATCAGTTTTGTCTGATAATCAAATTCCCGATTTGCAGTGATTGCCAAGTCTTTCGCGTTCTCAAGTACCTCTCCTGTTGCTTGATTTTTGATTGTTAATAATCCGTCAGCATTTGCTCTAAAGGACATAGTATGGTCTTGGTTTCCTGAATGATTACTAGAGGTCACAGTGTAAATCGGATCAATCAAGCGAGTGGGCCTTTCTTGTCCAGGAGGATCTGTCGCAGGATCTGAGTAAGCCACTTCGATTCCTTCTACCTTGATCGTCATATTCCTTGCTGCAGCAAATCCTGCATAGATAACCGATTCATCGGAAGCATATAGCTTTTCCCAGTCATACATGATGTTAGAAGCTAGTTCTTCCCCTGTTTCAGGATCGTAATAATATGCCTCTAAACCAGTGTTCGTTTTTTTCATCTCTACATCTAGTTTAGTAATCGAATCCGTAGCCGGAAACAGATTCCCATGACCGTTTCCGAATATATTATAAGAACCTGCTTCTTTTTCTAAGAGCCCTGCTGAAGTCTCTAAAGGCGTTGTTTCCACTGAGACACTCCCAGGAGCAGGTGCGGCTTGAGGATCTTCAGATGATATCCCTGTGTTTGCCCGTGTCCCCAATCCAAGTCGCATCGTATATTTACTGCCGTTCGTGTTGACCACTTCTTGTCTATCCGAGTCCCAGACATATTCGATCCGACTGCCCAGTATAGCAAATGAATTCGAATAAAATGCTTGCCCAAACAAATGATCTTTTGGCACTGTGTCTCTCACCATCAAAGAAATCCTTCTTGAGCATTCGTATAGGTCCAAGATTCTATTTCAATCGTCGCCCGTATCCTAAAATTGGTATCTTTCGGAATGGCTTGATAATAATAGGTCATTCCATCTGATCCGCTTGACTGGAATTTCCCACCGTTATTCGTGGAAGAAAGCCGCACGCCGTCTTCTAATGGTTCAATCGCATATCTACTGGCACTTGTGCTTTCTCCGAAAACTACCCCTTTCCACTCTTCAGGAACTTCATCAGATTGCTTTTCTGCCTTTTCATTTTCTGATTCTTTTATCATAGGATCATTTCCTTCTTCCACATCCTTCTCTTCACTAGCCGTTGATTCTTCCTCCAATATTGACGTTTCTTTGCTGTTCACGTGTGCATTTTGTTCGTTCACAGTCTGTTCGTTAGCAGTAACTTCAACGACAGAAGTCAAAATCGAGGTACTAAGCATGAGGATATTCATCATTAGTGCACTGTATTTTATTCGTTTTTTTATCAAGTCCATCCCTCCTGAAACAAGTTAGAAAGCGTTTACCTAAAGTATTACCTAATTTATTTTTGCTGTCAATAAAAAACAAAATTATAATAAGTGATATTTTATAAAAAGAAAAATATAACTTTAGTTGTTAATAATAAAGGGATTTATTATAGTTGAAATTATATTTTTGATAAAAAATAACAAATAAAAGAAGAGCACAAAACAATGTAATTCGTTTTGCACTCTTCTTTTATTATTTTTTGATTTTTATTTTAAAAAAAGTTTTGTTTTTTTATAGAATCTCTGCACCTAACGCGGATTCAAAATGTCTCAATGCCCATTCGTGTCCGACAGGATCAAAACTTGCCACGGCATCTTTGAAAATATGGAGTTTGTATCCTAGATTATACGCATCAACTGCTGTATGCAACACACAAATATCTGTACACACGCCGGACAAATAAACATCTGTGATCTGACGTTCTCGCAAACGAATGTCTAGATTTGTTCCACTAAAAGCGGAATAATGCCGTTTGTCTATCCAATAAACATTTTCCTGCTGCTCATGCTCTTGGTACAAATTTTTTAAAGAGCCGTACAATTCCCGTCCACTCGTTCCTATCACATTATGCGGAGGAAATAAGCGGTTCTCTGGATGGAAAGAATCTTTTGGATCATGTGCATCAATGGCAAAAATGACAAAATCCTTTTGCTCCATAAACTTTTTTGTGTGGGCAGTCAGCTTTTTTTCAATTGCTTGACCTGCTGCACCAGTCGTCAGCTTTCCATCCTCTGCAACAAAATCATAGGTATAGTCAATCGAAATCAATGCGTTCATCTTAGTCCTCCTTATACGAGATGTTTGACAAATTCGATCACCATTTCTGCTGATCGCTTGCCTGCGTCTTCGATAAATTCGTCAAAGCTTTGTGTCGCCGAGTGATCTGCTGTGTCACTCATTGCACGTACGATCAAAAATGGGATATTGAACTGACGGGCCGTCTGTCCAACAGCGGCTCCTTCCATTTCACAAGCTAAAGCTTCAGGGAAATTCGTTAAGATTTCTTTGATTTTATCTGGAGAGTCGACAAATGTATCGCCTGTAACGATCAATCCTTCTTTTGCATTCAAATCCGTTGCTTTTGCTGCTTTAGCCATTTCACTGCGCAAATATGTGCTTGCTTCATAATATAGAGGCATTCCTGGTAATTGACCTGGTTTGTAGCCAAATCCTGTTGCATCTGCATCAAAGTAAGCTACTTTGTCTGATATAACAATGTCGCCTACTTGTAAACCTTCACCGATCCCGCCAGCTGAACCTGTATTGATCACCATGTTCACGCCGTATTGTTGGATCAACAGACTTGTGGTAATAGATGCTAAGACTTTTCCTATACCGGAACGTACGACAATCACTTCGTGGTTACCTAATGAACCTGAAATAAATAAAGCGCCTGCGCGTTCCCATGATAATGGTTCGCTTAGGTTCTCTCTCAAAATTTTTACTTCTTCTTCCATTGCGCCGATAATACCGATTTTCATCTTTTTAATTCCTTCTTTCTATATAAATGCGATTGCTAAAAAAACCACACATAACATTAGGATAACAATAATAAGAGATTTCATCAAAAAAGAGTTCCATTTGGTCGTCTTTTCTCGTTCACTGATCCTTGTTTTCGTGATTGGTTTATTCTTTTTGCTTTCTTTACGATAAAAGCTGGCAATCTTTTTTTCTTCTTGCTGATAAGCTGTTTCTGCTTTTCGCTGTTTTTTTAATGACTCGCTTGCTTGTGCTTGTTGTCGCTTGCGAAGTTCGCTTCGCGTAATAAGCGGTCCTTTGGCCATAAGCCGATCCCTCTACTTTCCTTTGGTCAATAATTCCCAGTATTGAATCGCATAAATCGTCTTTGCATCACAAATCAACTGATCTTTCATCGCTTGTTGTGCCTCTTCAAGAGTTAGATGATACAGCTCCAGTACTTCGTCTTCATCTTGAGCTAAAGGATTCTCGACCTTCTCTACTCCTTGTGCATGATAAATATGAAGGACTTCATTTGCAAAACCTGGTGAAAGATACATCGAAATAAGATGGCTCAGCGACTTCGCACGATAGCCGGTTTCTTCTTCTAATTCTCTGGCTGCAGTCATTTCAGGATTTTTTCCTTCTCCTGGATCGATTTTTCCAGCTGGGATCTCCAAGATCACTTTTTCTAAAGGCTTTCGAAACTGTTTGACAAGGAGCAGGCGGTCATGTTCATCAAAAGCAATGATCCCAACACCGCCAGGATGAAATACCAGTTCCCTCTTCGAAGTTCCTCCGTCTGGTAAACGAACTTCATCTACAGCAACATCGATAATTTTCCCGCTATAGATTTCTTTGCGACTGATTGTTTTTTCTTCAAATTGCTCATTGTTCAGCATATCTTCTCCTGCTTTCTTTGTAATCATAACTGCTTTTTTTTCATTTTTCAATTTTTCTCGAAAACTCCCTATTAGTTTACCATAGATAAACCTTAGATTTTCTCTAAATATAGAAAATCCTTCTTTAGTCCGATACTCTTTCTAGTAGTCAGTATGCTAAAATAAGAATGTAATCGAATAACGGAAAGAATTCAATACTCAATGATAAATGACTTGGAGGGCTTATTATGATAAAACGAAATTGGCCGTGGCTTCTAGCACTGGTCTTGCTGTTTCTCTTTGTCCGAAACAATGGTTTTTCTTTTGTTCTAGGACTATTATTGATAGGCGTAGTTTTAGTTTTGTGGGGGCTCTTCGGTTCGCGCAGGAAAAAGGGAAAACAAGAAGAAATTCCTGCACTGACTGACGAACTTGAAACTCACTATGAAAAAAACGGTATGACAGCGAATGAAATCTCATTTTTTCGACAAACAATGAATCAAACAAAAAATGAGATCAATCAATTGCAAATGAATATGCAGCAGACAGCCAAACTTAAAGCAATCGATCTCCGCCATGACCCAGTCAAAGCAGCAAAAGCTTTATTCAAAGAATTGGTGAAAGAACCAAACCGACTGCATGAAGCAAGTCAGTTTCTTTATACGCATCTGCCGAATCTAGTTGATTTGACAAATAAGTATAATGAGATCAATGACCATGAGATCAAAAACAAACAAACCTATGAAAAGCTAGAAGAAAGCGCGCAGATCATCGACCAACTGTCAGCTTTGATCGCACAAGATTATCAAAAATTCGTCGCTGATGACCTAGACGACATCGACGTAGATATATCTGTTGCGAAACAAAGCTTAAAGCGTGATAATAAACATGAACCAGAACAAAAAGAGTAACTCTTTTGTTCATAAAAAAGACTCGGAACATTCAGATGATGTCTGGTTGTTTCGAGTACTTTTTCTAAAGTAGAGATATTCATGTAAGAATCGAGAACAGATTCGACAAGGAGGAATTTTTTATGGATCATAAACCGACTGAAACAAAAGATGTCACACCAGTTAACGATACACTTGAAGACTTATTGAACAACCCGTTTTCAACCCCAACAGATACGCTGACCACTTCACAACAAGCGGAGATTGATCAGCTCCAAGAGCAGCAGACAGCTGCTCGCTTAATTGACAAACTACCGGCGGAACGTCAAGAACAAGCAAAACAGCTGGCAGCAAAAATCGATGCCAATGATGCACAGTCTGTCATCAGCTATGGCTCAGCTGCTCAAGCGAAATTAAGTGAGTTCTCACAATCAATGTTGAATCACGTACAAGCTCAAGATATTGGCCCAGTCGGAGATTCGTTGACTGAACTAATGTACCGTCTCCAAGAAGCCAACCCTGACGAACTGCGTGCCGGAGAAGGAAATATCTTCCAACGTGTCTTCGGTAAGGTCAAACAATCGATTTATGAAGTGACAGCAAAATATCAAAAAATTGGTGCACAAATCGACAAGATCTCAGTGAAATTAGATAAAGAAAAAGACGGACTATTAAAAGATAATCTGATGTTAGAACAGCTTTACCAAAAAAACAAAGACTACTTTGATGCATTGAATATTTATATTGCTGCTGGAGAATTGAAAATGGAAGAACTTCAATCAACGATCATTCCAGAAGCAATGAAAAAAGCAGAAGAAACTGGTGACCAGATGGATGTCCAGATTGCCAACGATTATACACAATTCCTAGATCGTCTGGATAAACGTACACATGACCTTCGCCTAGCTAGACAGATCACGATTCAGCAAGCCCCACAAATCCGCTTGATTCAAAACACGAATCAAGCCTTAGCTGAAAAGATCCAAGCATCTATCGCTACAGCCATTCCGCTGTGGAAAAACCAAGTCGTGATCGCATTGACTTTGCTTCGTCAAAAAGATGCAGTGACCGCTCAACGCCAAGTCTCTGAAACAACAAACGACTTATTGAAGAAAAATTCAGAGATGCTGAAAATCTCAGCCATCGAAACAGCGAAAGAAAACGAACGCGGAATCGTGGATATTGAGACCCTGCAAACTACACAAAACGATTTGATCGAAACGATCCAAGAAACTTTGCGTATCCAAAAAGAAGGAAAAGAAAAACGTCGTCATGCAGAAGTAGAACTTGGACACATGGAAGAAGATCTGAAACAAAAACTTTTGGATTTAACCCAATAGACCATTTTTCGTTCGTTACTAAAACAAACGCCCATCAACAGTTTATTACACTGTTGGTGGGCGTTTTTCTTATCTTTCTTCTAACTTCTCCATTGGAGTCTATTTCTCGTTCATCTTGCTGTGTCCATAGCCATAGCCAAAATAAATGATCAGTCCAATAACCATTACGATACCGAACACGATCCAAGTCACCGTTTGCAGACGAAGCATCAAGACGATACAAGTCAAGATCGAGACGATTGGCAAGATAGGAACGAATGGCACTTTGAATTCTCCTGCTTTTGGTTTGCCAAACATTTTTCTTAACTTCAGTAAGCCTAGACTAACTAGCATCAAATAGGCAAGCGCCATGATATTCGTTAGTTCCGCTAATACATTCAATGGGAAAAATCCGGCAAAGAATATGGCTGCCACACCAGCGGCATAAGTCGCTTTTTTCGGTGTACGATGCTTTTGATCGATTTCTGTCATAAATTTAGGCAGCAAACCATCCTTGCTGACAGCAAACAACAAACGAGCGAGTGAATACATCATCGAGATCGTCACCGTCAGCAACGTCAAGATTGCCCCTACAGCGATCACTGCGCCAACTGTCCCATGTCCTACATACCTCATGGCAAAGGCCACTGGATCATTAACGCCTAGTTCAGTATAAGGAACGATTCCTGTCAAAATCAGCGTCACGATAATGTAAAGGACCGTAGCGATCAGTATCGAACCAATAATCCCTCTTGGTACGTCTTTTTGTGGATTTTTGACTTCCTCAGATGCCATTGCAACAGCATCAAATCCCAAGAAAGCAAAAAAAACAAGAGCTGCACCATCTAGCACACCGGAAAAACCAAAAGGCATGAATGGCTGCCAATTATCAGGCTTAACGAAAAATATCCCTACAATGATAAACAACGCGATGATACCAAATTTGACATATACCATGACATTATTCAAACGTAATGCTTTCTTGGCTTCAAGCGACACGATGTAAGTGACGAATATCACTACGAGCACCGCAATCAAGTCAATGTATGTACCATTTTCCGGATTGTACCCGCCAGTTAATGCTTGTGGAAGTTCGGCCCCTAAGCTTTTCAAGAAACCTTGCATATAGCCAGACCAGCCGGAAGCCACAGAAGAAACTGCTAGCAAAAATTCCCCGATCAACAACCACCCTGTCAACCAGGCAGCAAATTCACCAAAGACAACATACAGATAGGCATATGGCCCACCGATCACTGGCACTCGCGAAGCAAACTCTGCGAAACTCAGTCCAGACAAAATGACAACGATTGCAGCTAAAACAAATGAAAGTGACAGTGCTGGACCAGCATTTTGATTGGCCGCAACCCCTGTCACCACAAATATTCCCGTACCGATGATCGCGCCAATTCCAAGCATGATCAAATCAGACGTTTTTAGTTCTTTTTTCATCTCACTCGTATGATTGAGATTGATCTCTTTCTTACGAAACAAATCCATTGAAGTTCCTCCCCATTTTAGGTTGGAAAACAGTGATTAAACTGTTTTCATGTACCCTAAAAGGATACCACCTAAAATGACTAAAAGGCAACCAACAATAACATAAATGAGCTCTTTTTTCGTTTTTCTTTCGCCAAGGATGAAAATCCCACCTAAAGTAGAAATAATGATCCCCATTTGTGAAAGTGAGAATCCAACAGCTAAACCAAGGGATTTGACTGTAAGAAGCATACAGATATTACCTAAGCCCCATAATAATCCACAGATCATGTTTTTCCATACAAATTGATCTACTTTAACTTTACGGAAGGCAAAGAAGCTTGCGCCTAAGATCATTCCGATACTTTGAGGTAAGATAATTGACATCGCATCCAAATTCGCCCAGTTGACAATGATCGTATATACGCCATAACCAATCGTAGAGAAGATCAATGCTCTAAAGCCCTTACCAAAATCAAGCATTTTATTATCTGTATCTATTTTTCCTTCGTCATCTTGTCGTGCCGTCAAATACGCACCGCTTACAAGAAGAGCTAAAGCAATAATACCGTATACATAATCTTTCGTTTGTGTCCATTCTTGGAAGAAAACGGCTCCCGCAATCGTATTCAAAATTAATTGAAAACCAGTAGACAATGGTAACCCTACAGAAACACCCATGTACTTCATTCCATGGAATTGTCCATTTTGTCCAACACTCCAAGCTAAGCCAGATAAAAATCCGATCAAGAAAATCCAAGGGGTGATTACAGGACTAACAACGAAAAAGACAACTAAAGAAAACAGAAATGCACCAATCGTCATTCCTAGTGTTTGTTGATTGGCATCGCCACCAATTTTACCACTTACTAAACCAATACTACCCCATGCCAACATAGGGACTAATGCTATTAAAATTTCCATAACCAATCTCCTTTTATTTCACATGATAAGAAACTTATCAGCGAAAACGTTAACAACACAAGCGTTTTTTTTCGTTTCTAACGATTTTCTAACGTTTTTCATTATAAAAATTTAAGATTGGGAAAAATAAAGTCATTGTCGTCCCTTTTCCTTCAGTTGATTCAGCCGTCAATTGGATACCTAATTTTTCTGCCAGATTTTTTGCCAAATACAGGCCTAATCCTGTTGAATGCGTTTTACTAAGTCGTCCATTTCTTCCAGTAAATCCCTTATCAAAGATTCGTTTCAAATCTTCCTCCGGGATACCGATTCCTGAATCTTTAACAGAAAGACTGACTCCTTGCGCTTCCTTTTTTATGCTCACCATGATATTTCCGTGATCCGGCGTATATTTGATGGCATTGCTAAGCAGTTGGTTGAAGATAAAAGCGACCCATTTAGCATCAGTCAAAACAGTATGATCCTCACCAATGATTTCGTAGCGAAGATTTTTTTGGATAAAATAATTGGCCTGACTGCGTATCACAGGCTGGATGATTCCTTTCAATCCATACTCTTGGATGAGATAGTCCCGCGAGAAACTGTCGAGTCTTGCATAATACAAGACTTGCTCTACGTATTCGTCGATTTTTGATAATTCATTTTCGAGTAAGGTATACTTTTGATCGTCAATATCGAACTCGATCGAACCAACCAGTAACTTGGAAGCGGAAAGTGGTACTTTGATCTCATGGACCCATGAGTCAATATAATCTTTTTGGTCTTGTTGATTGCTGATTGCTGATTGCATCACTTCTTGATGTTCGCGAATCAGCTGATTGATATATTCTTCCACCAGTTTTTCTTCTTCTGTCCGCCCGCCACTCAAATAATTTTGCAAAGGAGATGTTTTTTGTATGTCAGCTAACTTCCCCCACCATCTTCTTTTGCTCAAGTAGCCACCTAGCAGATAAAAAATCAGAAAGACGCCCTCAATCAAAGCTAAATAAGCAATCGTGCTCAAATCCACTTTGATATTTGGGGCTAGCCACATCACAAAGATCGTTAAGGCAATAAAAAACAGCCATCCCAAGATTAATGTCCACTGATCTTTCAAATATTTAAAGAAATTCATCTTAACCGATCATCCTTTCAGGGAACGATATATCCCTGTCCTACTTTTGTTTCGATATAGCCTTGGATACCTGCCTGTTCGATTTTTCGGCGTAACCGATTGATGTTCACTGTCAATGTATTGTCATCTACAAACCGCTCGTCATCCCAAAGTGCTCGCAGCAATTTTTCACGGCTTAAGATCTTTCCGTTGTGTTTCATCAAAATAAATAGCAGGCGGTATTCATTTTTGCTCAAATCAATGATCTCTCCATTGATCTCCATACTTCCGTTGTCGACATTCAACGTAATACCATTATGGCTCATCATTTCACTGGATAATTCTGTGTAATTATAAGAACGGCGAAGCAACGCATTGATTTTGGCAATCAGTACATCGATTTGGAAAGGCTTTGTCACAAAATCATCTGCTCCCATGTTCATGGCCATGATCATGTCCATATTCGTATTCCTGCTGGAGATAAAAATGATCGGTACTTTCGATACTTCACGTATTTTTTGACACCAATAATACCCATCCAAAACAGGAAGATTGATGTCTAGCAATACAAGCTGTGGTTCTTCTCTTTCAAAGTCTGAAAATACTTGGTTGAAGTCGGTCGTTCCAAAGGTTTCGAATTGCCATTTCTCAAGTTCTTCCATAATCAATTGTCGAATGATTTCTTCATCCTCGACTACCATGATTTTTGCCATAAAAAATCCCTCCATCTTTCTTCTTGCTTCTACAATATCAAAGAAGCCTTTGTGAAACAAGTTGGCTTACCTGTAAAATGTCATTTTAGAAAACGTTAAAAAAAACTGAAAATAGGCGATTTAATCGCTTTTGTCTCTTCCAAGCAGCTGAAATTTATTATGTTATTCTTAATAATTGGTCTATCATCTGTTATTTTTCTTTGGTTGTTTTTGTCTTTTAAATTTTCGATAACCCCAATAACCGAAAAGAGTTAGTATTAACAATACCCCTAGTAAGAGCGCAAGTAATCGATAAAGATGGTATCTTTTTGTCTTTTCCATCTTCGAAGAGGCTTCTTCTGTAAAAGGGACTCGCTTTCCTGTCACCAGTAACCTGTGGGTGTTCACAGTATAAGGTGTGCAAGTAATAAGTGTGACCAGATCCTGTTTTTCTCTGATTGCTAATGTATCTGTTTTTGTTGGAAGGACAACGATTTTCTCAACGACTTCATAAGCGAGCATACGACCATATACTTCAAGATAGAAACGGTCATTTTTCTCCATTTTTTCAAGATCTGTAAACAATTTTTTCTCAGCAACACCGCTATGGGCGGTAATGACGGAATGTGTACTTTCTCCTCCAATTGGAAAAGAGGTACCTTGTAGAACTGTCGCTCCTCTATCTAATAAAAGATCATTTGTTTCATCGAATAAAGGCAAGCTAACATTGATTTTCGGAATATAGATTGCTCCGATCATATGTTGTTCGTAGTATTCTTTTCCTGGATTTCGGACATCTCTAACCGCTTGTTCAAAAGGATCTTTGACTTGACCCATTCCTGGGATGGCTGCCGTACGAGCAAGCGCCTGATTTTTCTTTTCTTGTACCGCTAATCGTTGCTCATTTTTTTCTTCTTTCTCTCGTGCAAGCTGTTTTTGATAATTCTCGATCCTTCTTTGGTCCAAATAATTGCTGAGAGCATCAGCTAAAAATGGATATGTAAAAACTGCAGCTCCTGTAAAAAACATCACTGCCATGAATAATTGTAATAATATACTGATTTTTGTTTGAGGTCTTTTCTCTGTTTTCTTTTCCATTTTCTTCACCTTCTTATTTAAAAAAACCGCAGCAACCTTTATAAAAACCGATTGCTGCAGCTTATTTTTGTTGCTTATACTTCAGACTTCATTTTAGATTTACGGTACCAGCTGTAGGCCCCAATCATCAAACTTAGACCGATCAGCAAGAATGCTAAGATCCCGTTTCCTCCAGTAGAAGGAAGAAATCCTTGTCTTACGTTTGGTACGCGTGCTGCTCCTGGATACTCATAGCCCACAATCACAAGTTCATCATCATAGCTACCAAGTTCTACATTGAATTCTGTGAAAGCTGCTTCACCTGTTGGTAAAACATATCCTTCTGGTGCTACTGTTTCTTTCATGAAATATGTTCCGTAATCTAATCCAACAACTTCGAAGTATCCTTGGTCATTTGAGACAAATTCTGTTGCCTCTACACTATTATCACTTATCCAATCGATTGTGATTTCTTCTGCATCAGCACCTGACTCATAAATAGGTAATCGTACGCCATCTTTATAGAAAACAGCATAAGCAGTTTTCTCTTCGTTCCACAATTCAAATCTTGCACCGTCTAGTAAAGCATTACTTGAAGCATCAAACTTTTCAAATCTTCTCCCGCCAGTCGTTACTTCTTCTGATGGTACGCGACGTTCGTTGTAGTCATACTCGTCACCTCTACCGATTTCGATCAACGCTGTATTGTTATGGAATTCGTCTGCATTGATGACTGCATTGACTTGTAAGTCATAGGTAACAGTTAATTCCCCGCCGCGATGATTCCCTAATCTTTCAAGCGTTGCTCTGTTCGGTATACCTCCTGTTTCAAGAATGATCTCCACGACAAAACCGTTACCCGCTTTTGTTACTGTATAATCAGTATCTTTTATCAGTGTTGTATCTCCTGCTTGTACAAGGATATCCTGATCAAAATAACTCAAACCTTCTGTTGGCGTATCTGTGATCGTGAAATGCGTGATGACTGTTCTATTGTCCTCATTGATTTCATCAATAAAGTAAGGAATCGGTGCAGTTATTGTATAAGAAACTGTTTTTCCTTTTTCCAAGTCAACATATCGGATCGTTTCTTCACCATTTTCATTGCGAATCGTCACTGTTCTAACGTCCGCTTCATCTACATTCATTTCTTTGGAAGAATCTTGGATTTCATTTTTAGGATACAAGTGTACATCGGTGTTGTACGTATCTTTCCAAGAGGTTCCATCCCATACACCGCCAATAATATCTGGCATCATAACTGGCATCATGACAACCATTGGAGACGCGATTCTTGAAATATGAGCTGGTGAATATGTTTCTAAGAAGAGATAGACTTTATCTCTTAATTCTCCCGTTGTTTCAGTTACCTGTACCTTTTCAAAAACAGCTTCACCATTTTCGCCAGTCGTCTGCTTATCTATACTTTCGATACCATAAGATACAAACCATGCTGCTGTGTGATCTGATTGGATCAAAGCAATCGCAGCAGCAGGTTCTAACCCATCATCATCTATGTCAGTTGTTCTAGGGTCATCTTTCAGCAAATTATAATAGACATCTGTAACATCAAACATTTCAAAATCGACGCCTGGAAGATTTTCATTGCCAAAATCATCTGATATCAACCCGCTGTTCGGTCGTTCTTCAGGCACAGTCGTGAATGCTTTTTTGTGTAATGTGATTGTCACTTCACTTGGTTTTTCCGTGACTTCTTCAGCGTGAACTAATTTTCCATTTCCAAAACTTCCTAAACCTACAGCTGCGAGCAACAGCGCACTCATCCCCATGGTCATCATTTTTTTATTCATTTTTTTCTCCCCGTTCTTTTTTTATTAATAAAACAGCACCTAACAACAAAAGGATTCCTAACAAAGAAATCAATGTTCTTGCTTCATTGGTTTGTGGAAATACGGACCCTTTCACAGGTTGATTTGGATTGCTTGGTCCACTTGGTTCTTTCGGTTTGTCCGTTGTTTCTTTTGTGGTCTCGTTATACACGCGTGGTGTTGCTGATTCATAGGCAGAGGCTGGAACTTTTCCGGATTCCAATTCAGCCATCTTCTGCCCATTGACCATTACATATTGCGGCTGTCCTTCTGCATCCACCCAAGATTCAGGGACAATGACCTCGATTTGCTTACTTGCTTCGTCCATTTCGTACCCTTCTACACTTTTCAATTCCTCAAAATAATAGGTACCAGAGGGCAAGAATCGTTGACCTGTCGTAACTAGACCGTCTTTATCTGAAATGAATTTGCTTACATTTTTATCATTCAAAGGATCGTTGTTTGCTGGTTTGATCCATTGATTTTTCAAGTCATTCGCAGGAGCCATGTCTAAATAATATTTTTCGCCTTCTATTATCTGATACAGAGCAAAAACAGCACCTTCTAAGGGGCGTCCTTTTTCAGTTGTTCCTCTTTGTCGTCCATACTTGAAAAAGTATGGATCTCTTAAATAACCGACATTTTTAGGATAGATATGGATTTCTTGCAGTTCCTCGGTTGGTTCTGTTGGATGATAGATTGGCAAAACAGCAGCAATCGGGATCGCTGTTTGATCGATATCCACATTCAACCCGATTTCCGGATCAATTGATTCTTCAAAAATCAAATAAACTGCATCTCGATCTTGGTTTTTCTTAGGTACTTGGATGCGTGCAATCCCATCTCCTAATCCACCAACCGTATCTTTTCCAGTCGTTACCGATTCCCCAACCTGAGCAAGTCTTTCTTCTGTGATTAACTGACGGATATTGTTTCTGCTCGTTTCAGCGATTTGCTGGACGAATTCTCTAGAGGTCATGTTCTCAGCAGCTTTTTTGTCATGATAATAATCGGTCATATCGTAAACGGCGAATGTCGCTCCATTTAGCGGAACTGTCTGCGAAATGATATCTGCTGTTTTTCCCGCTTCCTCAGAGATAGCCAGACCGTCATTTTCATGGAATTCAAATTGGTCGTTATAATCGATATCTCGAATCATCCGTTTATGCAATACGAATTCCACAACGTCTTCCCCTAATTCTTCTGCCGACATCGTTTGAGGAAGAAGGACTGCTACAAATGGCAGTACAACAAGTAATTGAAGCATCAAACACAACAGCTTTTTCATTACCTTGCCCCCTCCTTTTTAGATTGTCTGACATACAAACCATAGGCTGCACCGGCAAGTGCCACGAAGAATGCAGCAAGCAGGATATAGAATAATCGTCCAGATCCCCCTGTAGCAGGCAATGGATTTTCAGGATCATTCCCGACACTAAGCTGTAGCCTGATTCGGTTCGTATCCAAAAGTTCATACTCTAATTCTTGCTGCAGATCAGGAGTCTCTGCTTCTTCGTTTGGATAATAAGAAATCTCAACTTTTAGTGTCCCGGCTTCTTTTCCTGGAACGACCCGATCATTTTCCACTTCTGGTTCTTCTCGATAACTAATTTCTAAAATAAAGTAGCCTGGAAGTTTCCTGTAGCCGTCCGGCGACTTCACTTCCTTGATCCGATAGAATCCTTCCGTCAAATCCAAAGCATTGAATAGGGAAGAATCGTTTGGATCTGGTGCCAAGCCTCCGTCGATGAGTTCATAGTCTCCTGCACTATTTTGTTTCTCAATTGAAAATTCTGCGCCTTCAAGACGTCGACTACTCATACTGTCAACTTTCAAAAGTTCCAGATCGATTGGTGCTAGTTCATCTTCTAAGGTTACTTGTAATACACCATCGATGATGTCATAACCCTCCGGTAACGGATCAGTTTCGTCTTCGATGACTGTCTCTCCAATGACAAATTTCCCTTCTTCATTCAGTGCAAACTGGAATACTTGATCAGACAATTGATACCCATTTGGTGCAACAGATTCCGAAACTTCATATTCACCGATAGACAAACGGAGTGGTTGACTGTATTCTAAATCGACGTACTTCTCTACACCGATCGTATAAAGATAGAAGTAACCGATTCCAGACAAACGTTTCGTTTCTTCTGGTTCTAATGGGTTGCCTGTGTATGCTCGATACAGCGGGAAGGAAGAATCTCCTATTTTCCTAATGTCAAAACCTGCACCATCTAAAGGATTACCTTCATGATCTAATTTTCTAACCCGGATCTCCCGGTAATCAAACGTATTGTAAGCAGTGAATGCCACCCATAATCGGCCCTCTTCGTCTGTTGAATGGGTAAGATATTGCCAATTTGCTTCACCTGTTCGTCTAAGCTGGATGATGCCTGTTTCATTGTCGTAAAGTCGCAAGATCCATGTGTCGTTTTCGCTAGGTTCTTTGAAACCTTCTGGGCTTTGACTTTCAACGATTTTGTATTCTGCATAGTTGGCATTTTCTTCACTGTCCGTATGAATAAATGAATCTGGTTCTCCAATAGGATGAATGACTTTCTCACCCTCCACGAGCAAATATTCTCCATTTTCATTTACTGAATAGAACGTGAGCATTCCTTTCTCTTCGTCTGCTTCATTTGCACCAGAGATTCCTTTAGCTACCGGCGTTCCAATTTCAAGTCCGCTTCCATCGGTTTGATAAAGTTCAAACTCTGCCCCATTGATTGGCGTAGTGCTTCCTTCAATTAATTTATTGATGTTCATGTGGACTGGCTTGAATTCATTCCGCATTTCCAGTTTGACATACAAGTCTTCATAATCCGTTTCGTCCTCATTGACATTTTGAACAATTGAAAGTTTGTGGTATTCGCCTTCATAATAAGAATCAGGATCGCTACCTTCTTCTCCACCAACTCTTACTCCTGAAGTATTTGCTGCTACCAACTCATAGTGACCAAGCGCTGTATCTCCGCTGGAACTATATTTTTTGATTTGGAATTGATACGTCTCATCCACTAACTGATAACGTGGCGGTCCAGCGATCTCTCTGATCCAGAAAATATCACTGACAGCACCTGTTTCATCCCCCAGCACAGGGATCTTCGTTTCAAAGATTGCGAGTCCATCGTTGGTAGTTGTTCTCGTTTCAATCGGTTCCACATCCCCGCTATCCGGGTCCTGATCATATAGAGCAAATTCGACTCCTGCTAAAGGTTCCCCATTTTGCCCTGTTTTGCTAACTTGCAAATTACGGTCTTTGTGTTCATAACGAATAGAGGACGTTGGGAAATACATTCGACCAGATGTGATATCGTTATCATAATCTTCCAGATTTTGGATATATGCCTGATTATTTACAGCATAGAAATTCCCGTCTTGTGCACCTGCATCCAGTTTTACTTGATACTTGATCCTGACCATTTCCCCTTCACCTAAAGAAATCGGAGAAAATTTATAGGCTTGATTTTCTCGTCCGACATACGTTGTCGGTGTCGCCACTACTTCTGGCGGTGCTTGCCCATGACGTGTGACATCCCATATTTCTGGTTCTTGGTACTTCATGCCATTTTCTCCTGGATCTAGATGGTAAAACTGAATATCCGCCGATCTGCCAGCTCCAAACGGTGAAACATTAAATCCAGTTTCATCATAAAGTGTGGCTTGTTGGATCGTTTTCTTGAAAGTAGAGGAGATGTCCTCCAAGGCTGTAATGATGTCATTCTTGTTGTTCGCATCGTAATAACGCGGTGTTGTGCCATCATCGTTTAAATCAGCAATGTTTTTTAATACATTTCGTCCAATTGCATCGAGCCGCTGTCTGCCGGCAACACTTCCGTCAATGCCTAACCCAATGGAAAAAATACTTGGTGGGTTCTCTTGGTACTTGTTTTCAGCCAATGATGATATGCAACAGTATTGATGGCAGATGATTTTTCTTGGGTATCCGGTTCTCCTGTAGTACCATTGCTAGCAGCACCAGTACCAACCCAGTGAAACGCTTTATCATCACCTTCTTTTACTTCTCCGTAACGATAATTATAATCCCACGTATCTTCTGGACGATTAAATTCTGAAGGATAGACAACAGGATAACTAAAACCTGCCCCTGATGTATTTCCAGAATATGTTTCAAAGTTTTTAAATAAATCGCCTGTATCTCGAGCGATCATATTATTCATAACTGCCCAGTTGGTAAAATCTGGTCTGTTACTTCTTTCAATTGGAGCATAACTGAAGGTGGGTGTTCCGTCTCCTACGACGATCAGGATCTTTTCGGGATTTCTATTTTCTCCGCCATTATCCGCGTACAATGTTTCATAGCCATTTTTAAGTCCTAGTGTAAGCGGCGTTCCTCCGATGGGTGTACGATTTAGTGCTGTATTCTCACTTCCCGTTAAACGATTGATGTCATTTGTCAACGGAAAGATGTCCGAACTGATTTGTTCCTGGTTATTGATGACTGTACTATTATGATAAAAATTCACCATACCGATCCGAATATCCATATTTGGGTCGGATAGCAGATTTTCACTAATTTCATTTACTGCTTCTATCAGTGCCGCATTTTTACTCTGGCCTCCGCCTTCTAGTGTCCCCTCATTCATACTGGCTGATTTATCTAGAACAAAAACGATATCGATCGGGCTGATTTCTTGTTTCTCACTTCCGATCACATCTAGATAAACGTTATAAAGTGTCGTTGCATCTTCAGGATGTAGATCAGATGTTGGGTTGTTTGATAGAACAGGTTCTACCCATTTTTTGATATACGCTCCGTTATAATCCAAGTAACTGTTTTCAAAATTCCGTTCATCTCCCCAAAGCTGAACGGTTTGAGCCGGAACATTTACATCTTCTTCACCTGCAGTTGATCCATTATCAGCCGCATAGTCATAATTTCGCCAGTTCGCTCCCCCGATTGTGTAATCACTATCATCGATCAAGTTCTCTCCATCATATGGTGAGCCTTTTTCTCCCTGATAGCGTTCATTGCTTTGTGACCAATTTCCTAATACTTTTGTATAGTCATTCGTTGTAAATCGTGGATAGCGGTGCTGATCGTTTTCAGCTATTCCGCTAGGATAGATATATTCATATGGATCTTGCGTAGCTGTTGGTCCAAGACGTTCTAAAATACCGTTGAATAACCGGCGTTGAATGCGTTGGAGTGCTTGACCGCTGGGCACGATTGGTGTGTCCAGCTCTTCCGTTTCATTTTCTTCGCTACGTTGATTTTCAGCGGAATCCTCTGTATCTGTTTCATTTTCTTGTAATTCTTGATTAGCTATTCTTTCATCGACCACCACTTGAAGAGGTAGTTCCCCTTCATTCACATCTGGAATCTTTTCTGTTTCAAAAACCAATGTGCCGGTCTCAGCTTCTTTTGAATAAAATTTTCCGACATACCATTCTTGACCATCGATTGTCTCGACTTTTAAGTCTTCTCCATCTTCATCGTAAGAGGAGAGACCTGTTCCCCGAACGTTTTTTACGGTACCAATACCGGCAGCAGCTGTATCGATTGCTAAACGTATTCTACCTTCGTTCGCACTCTCTTTCTTTTCAAAAGCCAGATGCCATTCAAACGTTTCTTCTTTTTCGATATACCTCCCTTCGATTTTTGCATAATCCTCATCTAGAAATACCTCATCCTCCTTCACTTCTGTTGACTCAGCAGCTACATCCAATGCTGTCATATGATAGACAGACTGGAAATACGGTCCAAATAGCAGACTGACAGCTGCTAACTGCAAAAGCTTCAATTTTACCCCTTTCACATTCTTATACTCCTTTCTAAAACATGTGTCTTCTTTCACAACAAACACCAAAAACAACGTCTATCTAATTATAATCTAATTTAATTTTAACTTTAAATCAAACAATATCCATTTTAGTTAAAAAACACCAATTATACAACATTTATTATTAAAATTAGATTATAAAGTTTTATAACGTTCTCATTTAACAGAACTTAAGTTATTAAGACAGGTAAATAATCCCCGACTGTTTCCCTGAAAAACAAAAAAATAAAGCACAAATGCGTATTTACGCACTCATGCTTTATTCATACAATTGATTCAGATAACGGCAGCACACAAGATGCCGATAACACTTCCTAAAATAGCTCCTCCTAAAACATCAGTAGGATAATGTAAAAGTAAAAAAATTCTTGAATAAGCGATCAAACAAGCAAATAGAAAAGCTAATATTCCTGCAATACGACTTAACTCGAACAACGCTGCTACAGATAAAAAAGCAAGTGCCGTATGCCCTGAAGGAAAAGAAGAAGTCTTCGGTTTGCTTGTGTAAAGGATAAGCCGACGATTTTTTTCATAGGGTCGTTTCCGCCTTGTCGTTTTTTTAATGAGAAGTAGACCAACAAAAAAATAGATTAGACTGCCTATAAGAATAGCTAGACCATATTCTCTTGTATCAGGTACCAAAACTAAAACCGTAGCAAGGAGCAGCCAAATAAAACCGCCATTAGAGATATTACTGATAAATTTCAAGAAATTGATTTTCCGATTGTCCGTTTCTCGTTGCTTAGCGAACTTATTGATAATACGATCATCGATTTTAGCAATCAAACGCAGCATGTTATTCCTCCTTTTTAAGACCCTTTTCTTGCGTACGATGGATAAAAAGCAGGACTTGAAAATAAAACAAGAAGCTAAAACCTAATAAAGCAAGGTAGATTGGTCCTGCAAACCATAATACAATCAGAAGTATCGACGTGCCTGCTAAATAAAAAAGTGCACTTTTAAAATCATTAAAAAACAAGAAAAATGCTGCAATCCAAGAGACTTCTTTTTGATTTTCCAGTTGAAGCAAGATTTTGTAACTAAAAAGAACCGCACTTAATAGAAGCAAAAACAACGTAGTATACATCAATGTATAGCCAATTCTCCCACCCCAATAATGGAAAATCCGATAATCGATGAATAAAAGAAAAAAATAACTACTTGCTAAACTATCTTGCTTTCCATAAAGAGAAATATTCTCACGGAACTTCTTCCAGTATAATGAACTGAGCTTTTTCTCTTTATTTTTTTTGTAATAATAAATCATATACAGAACTGTTCGACTTGCAGATCCCAATGTGAAAACAGGCAAGACGCACAGGAACCACAGTAGCTGTAACTGGATAAGACGTGGTATCCATTCAATGATTTCTAAGAAATAATCATTGGCTCTTTTACCAATCGACCGATTCATCATCCTTTTGATCCTCCTGTCAAATCCATTCCTTCAATGAAATAACGTTGTGCAAAAAAGAACAGCAAGATCGTCGGGATCAAGACAAGTGTTGCTCCTGCCATCAGATAATTCCATTGTGTCGTCGCTTGGTTCTGAAAAACTTGCAAGCCAATCTGCAACGTGTATTTTTCTTGATCTTGGATATATAAAAGAGGACCTAAGAAATCATTCCAAGCCGCATTGAAGGAATTGATTGCAATCGTGATCAAAGCAGGTTTCGTCAATGGAAGCATCAAATGACTCCAAATATACAAATGATTCGCTCCGTCGATTTCAGCAGCTTCGATCAATTCATTATTGATCGATAAGTAAAATTGACGCATCAGAAATATATTGAACGCATTGCCGAAGAACGATGGAACGATCAGGGGCAAATAAGTACCTACCCAGCCGATCTTGGAGAATAATACATATTGAGGAATCATCGTTACAAACCCTGGGATCATCATCGTAGAAAGAACCAAAGCAAACATCAGCTTTTTCCCAGGAAAATCAAGCTTCGCAAATCCATAAGCAATAAAAGAATTCGAAAGGACATTACCAATCACTACTAGCACAGTGATGAATAATGTATTTCTTGCATAGCGCCAAAAAGGAAATGCGGCAATCGTATCCAGATAGTTTTCCCATACGATTTTTTCTGGGAAAAAGGTCGGAGGATAACGAACGATTTCTTCCATTGGTTTCAATGAAGTAAATACCATCCAAAGCAATGGAATGAGCAAAATAATTCCTATTACCGTCATAAGCACATAGCTTAGCATTTTTTTTGATTGCCGATTCACACTGGTCTTTTTAAAATAATCCATCATTTGCCGTCACCTCCAGAATAATAGACCCATTTAGGTGCAAGCTTCAAATTGACAAAAGTCAGAACCAAAACGATCAGAAATAGGATCATCGACATAGCCATCGCATACCCCATATCAAAAGCGACGAACGCCTTGTTCCACATATGCAGATTATAAAAAAGCAAGGAATTTGCAGGCCCACCTGTTCCATTTTTCGTCATGACATAAGCTTCTTGAAAAATTTGGAAAGAACCGATCGTAGAGGTGATCACATCGTAAAAAATAATAGGAGTGATTAATGGCAAAGTAATACTTTTGAACTTTCCCCAAACGCCTGCTCCATCGATTTCTGCTGATTCATATAAAGATCTAGGAACATTTTGTAATGTAGCTAAGTAAAGTAGCATTGCTCCTCCAGAGCTCCATATTTTCATCAAAATCAACGCTGGTTTCGTCCATTGTGGATCAAACAACCAAGCTGGTCCAGGGATGTGGAACCAGCCCAGAAATGTGTTGATCAATCCTGCAGATGGAGAAAGCAGCTGCATCCATAAGATGTAGACTGCTACTCCTGATAAGACTGCCGGTAAATAGAAAACTGTACGGAATACACTGATTCCTTTGATTTTTTGATTGAGTACTGTGGCTAAAAACACACTGAAAATCGTCGTCAGCGGTACATTGAAGATGACGAAATACACGGTGTTGTATAACGATTTCCAAAATAAATCGTCATGAACGAACATTCTTTTGAAATTTGCTAGACCAATGAAATTCATCTTGGATGTCAAATTATAATCGGTGAAACTACCAATAACTGAAAAAAGCATAGGCCCTAGCATAAAGATTAAAAAACCGATAATAAAAGGCGAAATAAATAAATAGGCCCATCTTGCTTCTTTTTTCTTTCGGATAGATAAACGCTTCAAATTTTCTTGCCTCCTCTTTACCTAGACAGTCAAAAACGGATTATTGATTTTGCTTGACTAAGTTCTCTACTGCTTTTTGTGCATCTGCCAATCCTTCTTTTGCTGATTTTGTTCCTAAAAGAATCTGGTCGATCTGTTCATTCACTAATGTCGTATAATCCGGTGCATCTAAAGGAACTGGTGTGATCACCGTATTTTTAAAGTTTTCGTCCGCCATTTGATAGATCATTTTCCCTTTGTCCGTTAGGTTGTCATTATTCACTAAATTCTCGTTGGCTGTCTTGCTTGCCATGATGTCAAAACTTTTTTCGCCGAATTTTTCTTGTACTTCTGGAGAAGAAAGATATTTGATGAATTCATAAGAGGCTTCAGGATCTTTTGCTCCGTATGGTACTTCCAAGACGAATCCGCCACCCCATGACCAATGACCTGAACCTTCCTCTTTTTCTGGAAGCTGCATCACGCCAAAATCAAAATCATCCGGTGCGTTTTCCATCAAGCTAGAGTAATAATTGATGTTTTGGGCGCGCATGGCTACTAATCCAGAAATAAATGGATCAGACACACCAGAACCAAATTCTGCTTCTAATTTGTTGATTGTATTTTTTCCATAATAATCCTGCCAGTCTTGAATCCATTCCAAGGCTTCCACTTTGTTTTTAGTATCAATCTTGACTTTTTCGTCCTTATCAAACCAACTAGTCCCGTTGTCTGCGTTTAGCGCCCATACATCCGCGCCTAAATTCCATAATGGATAAAAACCGATACGCGTAAACTCTTTTCCATCTTTTTTATCTAGTTTACGTGCTGTTTCTTCTAATTCATCCCAAGTTGTCGGTAGATCTTGTTCGCTGATTCCAGCTTCTTTAAATAACTTTTTATTATAAAAAATGACTTGTGTATCTGTATTGAATGGGATGGCATAAGGATCACCTTTATATTCTACTGTATCCCAAAGCTGCGGATAAAAATCCTTAGAAGTGTCTTTATCTACATACTCAGAGAGATTGGTTGCTTGCTGTGCTTCTGCTCTTTGCGCAACGGAATTTATGTCCTGTACAATAACATCAGGTGCATTTCCAGCCGTTATTGCAGATAAAGATTTGGTCCAAATATCCCCCCATGGCTGATACTTATAATTTACATGGATCTCGTCTTGTGATTGGTTGAAATCCTCAATGATTTCTTCGATGGCTTCTTTTCGTGCGCCCGACCCCCAAAAGGACCAGAAATCAATATTTTTTCTTCCATCACTTGTTTTTTCAGAAGAATTTGCTGCACTTGAGCTGGCATCGCTTGTATTACTTGATCCGCATCCTCCTAATAAAAACAATGCTGAACTTGCCAACAATCCTGTAAACAATATTTTTTTCATATTTTACCTCCAAATTTTAATGTAACCGATATCGGTTTTAATATAACGATATCATTTTGTTCTGAAAATAACAATTTATAAGGTATGATCATCGAAAAATTATTAATGATACCAACACTTTATATAATTCGCGAGCGTTTTCTTTGGATTTTTTAATTTTTCATAGCAGAATGAGAATGTATTAAAAAAAGATTAGGAGGAATTTTGATGTTTAGACACCAGAAAGAATTGCAGTTTGAGGCAAAACCAGATCGTCCGAATCCATTAATCGCGAAATATCTGCAGGAGCTGATCGGCGGCCAATATGGCGAGATGAGTGTAGCTATGCAGTACCTGTTCCAAGGTTGGAGCTGCCGAGGAGAAGAAAAATATAAAGATATGCTGATGGACATTGCAACAGAAGAAATCGGCCACGTGGAAATGTTGGCGACAATGGTTGCTCGTTTATTAGAGGGTGCGCCTGTTGAAGATCAAGAAGCAGCAATGCAAAAAGATCCAACAATTGGTGCCATTATCTCTGGAATGAATCCACAGCACGCGATCGTAGCTGGCTTAGGACCTCGTCCTGCTGACAGCGTGGGCAATCCATGGAGCGGTGCCTATATCATTGCGAGTGGCAACTTGTTAGCAGATTTTAGAGCTAATTTAAATGCCGAATCACAAGGAAGACTTCAAGTAGCACGTATTTACGAAATGATTGATGATCGTGGCGTAAAAGATATGCTGTCTGTTCTCCTTGCAAGAGATAGTTATCATCAAAATCTATGGGAATGTGCAGTGAAAGAATTAGAAGAAAAAGAAGGTTCGATCTTAGTCCCAAGTACTTTCCCACGTGACAAAGAACGAAAAGACATTGCTTATGACTTCTATAACTTCTCAGAGGGAGACCAAAGTAGTGAAGGTTCTTGGGCTAGTGGCAAAGCACTGGACGGAGAAGGCGAATATCAATGGTTGAAAGAACCTAAGATCGAAGGCGCTGCACCAAAATTAGAACCAGTAACACCAAAAATGTATGGGACACCTCCATTCAAGAAATAAGAAAAAAGGTTGTGACAAGATTTTTGTCACAACCTTTTTATTGTATTAGAAACGACTTTCCTATTGGCTCGCTTTAAATTTCTTGAAAAATAAATTTCCTTCAGCAGTTAAGCGAACACCTCTGTTTTCTGGATTCAATGTGATATATTCTTTCTCTTTACACCATCGGAAAAACGCGTTCCCGAGATTTCCTCCTAAATGAAATGTTCGTTCTGTCCAATCTAAGCAAGGTTTCACAAGTGCTCCAGATTGTTTTTTCAGTGCGTCAATATCTATTCCTAAGTCTTTGAAATAACAAACGCCTTCTTCTGTAAGTTCCACATGATGGTTTTCCATCACAAGATAGTTGTTGTGAATGTCACTTTTCTATTTAAATGGCAAAAATTTTTAGTATTAAATGACAAAAGCTACCAATTTTTGGTAGCTTTTTATATACCTATCACTAAACTATCTCTTGCTGCTTCGACAACTTCTACAGTAATCTTATCTATTTGATTGATTCTTAAAATACGATCAATCTATGCAAATAAACGATGAATAAGCCTAAAATTTCCTTTTGTAATTTTAATGATAGTTGTGATAGCCTCATAATCAGAAAAATCTTCTAACTTAATATCAATTCCTAAGTCTGACCACTTGTATTTCAAAATATGATGTGTTTCATCCTTACTAAGGTTATCAAATTCATGAGCAAATCCTATGCGAGAGTAAAGTTGCGGATAACGAGACAACCTTTTTTCAATACCAGGCATACCGTTAAGAACCATTGCCAGATCATTTCTATCATAAATATCTCTTAGCTGTTCTAAATGCTGAAGCTTTAAACGATCAATTTCATCGACAATAATTAAATCAATTGCTTCATAGGTTTTAGGAACAGAAGGATCTTCTTGATTGTATTTTAGTACCATATGCATTGCTTTAGTCAGACCTATTCTACTAGTTATTGTGTTAATATCAGAACTGACACGAGACATCTTTTCAGTTGGTGCAGTATAAAAAACTTTATTTATACTTAATATTTCATCTGTTGCATTTTTTCCAATATCATCAGCATGATGATAGGCAATTTGTTCTCTTTACAATAGGAAACAATTTTTCGAGATAATGTCTTTGTACTTATTTTTTTGTGTCTCAATACCAATTCTTCTATTTTTTGTCTAACTTCTTCTGAAACCCTAATTTGCTCAAAATCAGTTCGTATCTTCCTAATTAAACCAACTAGACCATCATGTTCATATTTTTGTACCCAGCGATAGAGTGTACGAGTAGGTACTTTATTTTTAATAGCTATTTCTTTTATCGTTTTTTGTTTATTAAGATAAGGCTCAATAATTTTATATTTTTTCATCGCATCTATTCTTTGCTGTTCTGAAAAACTAGTGAGCGTTTGTTTTTCCATCTTTTCCCTCCATTTTATCTAAATAACGATAAATCGTTGTTCGAGAAACATTCCAACGTTCGGCAATAGTTTTAATAGGTGTTCCACTATCAACTAGAGTCTTTAATAATTCTAAGTCTTGTGCTTTTAATTTTTCAGGACGTCCTCCAAATCGCCCTCTTGCTCGAGCTGCTGCTCGTCCTGCTGCGGATCTTTCTAAAATCAGGTTGCGTTCAAATTCTGCGAATGCTGCAAACAAATGAAACATTAGCTGACCAGTCGAACTAGATTTATCCATTGTAATATTTTCCTGAAGACTATGAAAACTTACGCCGCGTTCATTCAATCGATTGACAATTGAAATCAAATCTTCCATATTCCGTCCTAATCGATCCAATCGCCAAACGACAAGTGTATCGCCAGAGCGAACAAAATCAATCGCCATTTCTAATCCTGGTCGATTACTTTTTGCCCCACTCATATGATCGGTAAAAATTTTTTCACAACCAAATTTATTTAGGCTGTCTTCTTGTAAATCCAAATTTTGTAAACCAGTAGATACCCGGGCGTATCCTATTTTCAAAAAAATCACTCCCTCATTAATTTTATTGTAACATAACTTTATACCGATGGTATAAATGAACATAGATTTTGATATGGGTTTATGAACACATAATAGAATCAAAATTATAGAAATAAGATAAAAAAATAGACTGTTCAGAAACGCCTGATTTTCTGTTCACTCTATTTATGAGCTTCATTCAGTATAGAAACAAAATAATGAATATAAAGCAAAATAAATATAGGATAGGTTTTACTTATTCTTCACTGCTGCTATTTTACTAGGAAATCCTACGACAATTTTGGGATTACTTTTTTTCTTCCTGAAGACAAAAAGATGCACTTATATACAAATAAAAACTCCCTATATAGTAGTTAGGGAGTTTTATATCTTATCAACGCATCATTGAGGGGATTTTACTTTTATGTGAATATCATACGTTATTATCAATTATATTGTAAAGCATTTCCACGTGACAGTTTCCCATCTTGCATGGTGTAAACTTGGTCGACTTTATCAAGTAAACGCATGTCATGGGTAATCATAACCACACCTCGATTATACTCGTGAGCAATTCGTGCAAGTAGATCAACAACTTGATGCGCACGTTCTGTATCAAGGCTAGCTGTGGGTTCATCAGCTAATATGATGCTTGGGTTATTATATAATGCGCGAGCAATTGCTGCTCTTTGTCGCTCTCCACCGGATAAATCTTTCGGATAAGATCGTAATACCTTGTTTAGATCCAGCAGATCTAATAGTTCTTCACGATTCATTTTTTTTGAATTTGGCTTGTCTAAACGATCTATTAAATCTAACTGTTCTTGAACATTCAAAAATGGAATCAAATTTGATGCTTGTAAGATAAAGCCAAATTCCTTAAAACGCAAAGTTGTTTTTTCTTTTTCAGTCATTTGTGTTGTTTCTTTATTTTTTATAATTATTTGACCACTAGTTGGTGTTTGCAAATTTCCTAGTGTCGTCAAGAAAGTTGTTTTTCCTGATCCTGAAGGACCAACAATAGCAGTAAACTCTCCTTCCTTTAATTCAAAATTGGTAGGGAATAGAGCTTGTGTTAATGTATGTCCACTTCCATATGTCTTGGTGACATTCTTCATTTCTACTAAATTCATTGTTTATTCTCCAATCGCTTCTATAGGATCAATTTTCAAAATCTTAGGCAACGAGATTAGCCCTCCCAAAAGAGCCATTATAATGATTGCTAAACCTAGAAGTGAATAGGCTAGCCAGCTAGGGTAAAAGAAAAGGGTTGCCGGTAAAACAAATTTTACTGCCCATACGCCAATAAGTGCCATTAAAACACCCATACCTGATAAAACGAATATTTGACAAAATAGAGACCAGATAATTGTTTTGGATTGAATACCTTGTGCACGCATAATGCCATAAAGCCCTAGTTTTTGAATCATGATAATGTAAATGAAAATACCGACTACTAAACAAGTAATAACTACCAGAGCTATAATCATTCCCATAAACACATTTACTTCCGGTGTGTAGCCAGGAATATTACTGATCATATCTTGTTCAGTTACTTGTACTAAGCCCTCCCCAGAGACATCAACATCATTGTTTAGAACAATTGCTGAAATGGTTTTGGTTGTTTTATCCGTATGCTGTAACTTCCAGTAGGTAGACAAATCAGTATAAATGACCGGCACGGTAAAAAATTTACTGTCATTCGTTATACCGACGACTTTATATTCGTCAGTACTTCCATTTAACTGTATCTGATCGCCCATTTTAATATTATAATTTTCCATCGATTGATCAATGATAACTTCATTCTTACTTTCAGGATAATGACCTTCAATAAGTTTAGGGGCAATAAAACTGTTCCAATTTTGAGCAAAAATTGAGATATTCACTGTCGTATCATCATTTTTTAGATTTGTTACAGCAAACATATATCCTAGGGGGGCCGCGTCATCTGACAACTTATCTTTATAGTTATCTTCAGTAATAAAGGAGGCTGTTAGATTCTTATTTGCATATTTTGAGAGTACTACTCCTGTTGAATCCCAGTTATCCGCTGCGGTTCGGTTATCTCGAACTAAACCAATTGCTAGGCTTGTCATAAAGAAGACCATAAACGATATAAGGAAAACTGTAACTAGGACAAGGCTGTAACGAAGTTTATTGTGTAAAATTTCTTTTATTGCAAGATACATTATTTTTATTCCTTTCTATTTTTAACTCCATTGTAAATTAAGTCTACAATTTCTTCTAAACGTTGATTTTGTTGCTGTTCAGTCATTTTTTTATTAAAAATCAGACATTGAACAAACAACATAAGAATCTGACTGGCAATCGCTGAGAACAAGCTCGTTAACGTGATTTTTTCATCTATTTTCGAAAAAAGGGAATGTTCTCTTGTCCAATTATTCTTATTATTGGAATCAATATATGAGAAAAAATCTTGTTGTAACTCTTCGTTTATTAGTATTTCGGACAAGAAAATTAAGACAATCTCTTTATTTTCCATTAGAAATTGATAACGATTAAAAACGATGTAATGAATAATCTCTTTTACTTCTGCTTTTTTTTCAAGATCTTCAAAAAAATCGGAAGTAAAAGCAGGTAATATATGATCTAAAATAGGTGTAAGTAAATTCATCGTTAAATCATGCTTATTTGTAAAAAACTTAAAAATTAGCGCTTTTGAAAAACCGGCTTCTTTCGCGATTTGACTGGTTGAAGTGTTGGATATTCCTTGTTTTGAATAAAGTCTAATAGTAGCTTCTAATATTTTTCGCTTATTCTCTGGCATTTCAGCCATATTTAGCCACTGTTCATAATTCGTCATAATCGTTTCTGACATTTCATACCTACTTTCTATAATATCCCACATCGTGACCGATCGGTCACGATGTGGGATTATAATATCATCTAAAAGTAAATTAGTCAAAAAAACGCCTAATGCAATTTATGCTGATAAATACCTAAATCTATATGTTACTTAATAGGAACTTATTTCTAATGAAAAAAAGCTGATTTTCTCTACACTATATACTAGTGTACATTTAAGTAATTTTAAGTTATTATGTTTATATACTTAAAATTACTCGTTTTTTACGAAGGGGATTGAATAGGTGAATCAACAAAAAAGATTGATGATAATTATGGAAAGACTGGAAAAAGAAAAATCATTGACTTTACAAGACATTATGCAACTTACAGGTGCTTCTAGAGACACGGCTAGAAGAGATACAATAAAACTAGCGGATAACAACCTTGTGATTAGAACTTACGGAGGTATCAGTTTAGCAAATTCGTTTAATAAAATAGATGGATATTTAGGAAGAACAGATCAAGAACTTCAAGTGAAAAAGCAAATTGCTAAAGAAGCAAGTAAACTATTACTTGAAAAGCAAACCGTATATTTAGATGTGTCGACCACAATCTCACTTTTGCCTCAATATTTAGCGAATAGAAACATAAACTTGGCTGTGACAAACTCGATTGACATTGCCGATCAATTCTTAAAGACCACTTCAATCCCTACTACGATTCTTGGAGGAACATTAAATAAAGAAAGCCGTTCAGTTACTGGTGGATACCCAATCTGGGAATTAACTAAGTATCGGTTTGATATTTCTTTCTTAAGTTGTGCGGGTATAAATAATCAGGGAATCTATTATGCCCATGAAGAAGACATCGCAATGAAACAGGTAGTTAGAGAGAAAAGTAACAAAATCGTATTACTATGTGATCATACAAAAATCAATTTATCACATAATTACCTTGTCTACTCGTTTGAAGAAATTGATTATTTGATAACCGATAAAAAAATTCCTGAAGAATTAGCCGTTAGAATAGGAAAGAGCAAAATCATCTACACAAAGGAGAATAGCTATGATTAAAACGATATTATTTGATGTTGATGGAACGATTATTGATACAGAATATGTTATGACACATTCTCTGCAAAAAACATTGCGTGAAGAATTAGAGAAGGAAATCCCGATTAAAGAATTACATTATATTTTAGGTATTCCTGGAAGAGAAGCTATTAAAAAGTTTGTAAATACTGAAGAAGAAGAGGAAACTCTCTTATCAAAATGGGGTGAAAACGTACTTTTATTAGCAGACAATGCTCAAGTTTTTCCGCATATAGAAGAAACATTACAGACATTGCATGTAAAAGGGATTCAATTAGGACTTGTCACATCTAAAACAAAAGAAGAAATGAAAAATGAGTTTGATCGATTTAATTTAAATCAGTATTTTGATATACAAATTACAGCTTCAGATACTAAGTTGCATAAACCTTTTCCGGACCCCATACAAAAGGCAATTGATGAATTGGGCATAAAAAAAGAAGAGACGATTTACATTGGTGATTCATTATATGACATGCAAAGTGCGAAATCTTGTGGAGTCACTTTTGGTTTAGNTGCAAAGAAACAAGAAGAGAAAAAAGGAACCAATCGCTTCCAAAAATTAACGGGGCAACATATCGTGTTTGTAGTAGATGAGTGTCATCGAGCGTTAAGTGCTGAAAATATGGAAGAAATCAAAAAAATGTTTCCGAAATCCACTTGGTTTGGCTTTACAGGTACACCGATTTTCCCTGAGAATCGGAAACAAGCCAAAGGGCAATTGGCACGTACGACCCATGATCAGTATGGAGAGGTCTTGCATACCTATACCATCAAGAATGCATTAGAAGATGGCTCGGTTTTAGGATTTCAAGTAGAGCATGAAAACACCGTGGAGCCGACTTCACTAGAGAATAAAATCTATCGGAAATTAAAAGAAGTAGAAACATATGCAGAGTATTCATCAGAACAGATCAATCGTATGATTGATCAAATGGAGCCTGTCAAAAAAGAAAGTTATTTGGACCCTGCTGTTTTTGAAGCAGATGAACATATCCAAAAAGTCATTCATAAAATGTTCCGTCCAGATAATGCCTATACAAAATTTGATTTTCGAAATGGCCGTCCAACGAAATCTGCAATCTTAACCACGAGTTCCATTGACATGGCCAAAAAGTATTATCGGGCCATCAAAGAAATGACAAAAGAACCTGAATGGTTAACAAAAGAGTTTCCCAATCAGCCCATTCGTGAAGGACGAACGATGGAGGATCCTGATTTTCCACGAATCGCTATTACCTATTCATTAGAAGAAAACAGCCGAGATTCAAGTGTCCAACAAGAAGAAATGCAAAAAATTATTGAGGAATATAATCAGTATTATGATACTTCCTGGTCACTAGCAGACATTGAGCGTTATAACGGAGACATCAATAATCGTTTGGCACGAAAAAGAGCGGAATTCAAACAATTTGGGAAACAAATCGATTTAGTAATCGTAGTGGATCGTCTATTGACAGGTTTTGACGCCCCTACGATTCAAACCCTATTTGTGGATCGTAATCTAGAGTATGCAGGATTGATCCAAGCCTTTTCACGTACGAACCGTACGTATCCTGAAAAAACAAAAGGACTAATTGTTACTTTCCGAAAGCCAGCGACAATGGAGAAGAATGTCGAGGATGCGACAAAACTGTATTCAGAAGCTAAAGAAGAATCGGGTTTGATTTATCCAAGTTACCAAGAATCCAAAAAAAGATTCAAGCAAGCATATGGTAAGTTAAAAGAGGTTTCATCCATGGAATCCATTGATGAACATACGCCACTTGAAATCCGTATCGAGTACGTCAAAGCATTTCAAGAATTGAATCGTGCGTATGAATCGTTAGTGACTTATGATGATTACAATGATGACATGGTGCAATCTTCAACTTTGAACAATCAAATTCAACTTTTGGAAGAACAAATTGGCGTGTACGAGACCGTGAAGGGTTCATTGATGGAGGAAGAACCAGAAAAAGAGGGAGAAGATTTTTCAACGATCGAATTTTATAGTGAAAATACCACTAAGTTGTATGATATTGATTCTACTTATATTGATCAATTACTAGGAACTTATGCTGCGAATAGTTCAGATGCACGAGAAGAAATTGAAAAAGCTTTGGCTAAATTGAATAAAACAGAAGGAGTCAAAGAAGTTTACCGACAAATCTTAAATGCATTTGATATGGGGACTTTAGATAGTAATGAAGATATCTTTGTCATTAAACGTCGCTATTTTACACAAGCAAGTGATGATTTGATTCATGCCTTTTCCAATGAGTGGTTTGTTTCTGAGAAAGAATTACATGCTTCTAATCTGCAATATCTACCAGGTGAAGATCCAATTCCTAATATGAAAGCAATTATCAACAGTAAGGATTACGAAGGATATAAAGCCAAACATCCAGAAGCCAAGCCATTTAAATACCCACAAGAAATGAAGCGAGCCTGGCGTAAAATGTTAGATGATGAGTTGATTCCACTTGAGAATGAATTGAGGTAAACGAAAAAATTGAAGAAATTGTATGATAAACATGTTAATAAATGATGCTCGAAATAAAATTTGGTTTTATTTTTACGTTGATACGGTAAATAAAATTTGAAAGTAGAAGAAAATATGCACAACAATGAAACAAAAAAAAACATATGAACTAAGAATAACTGCTGATGAGATTAAATCAACAGACCCAACATTTACTATGAAGAATCTAAGCTTAGGGGATAATTATCAACCAAAAGATGCTTACTTCCGTACTGCAGAAGGCGAAATAACTAGAAGAAACTACGGTAAAAATGAACGGAAAATTTCAAATCAAACATTACCGCGATTAGCTATTCAAATGTTTGAACGATCGATTGTTTCTCTACCAGAAAGCGAAAGAGCAACATTTCCTGTGTGTCGATATCACTCAGGAGATGAGATAATACGAGGGATTTTTCCAGATGTTGACAGTTTCAAAAAAAAAAGGAAGTCCATTGAATTTTTGATTTATAAATATAATGAAGACAAGTAGATAGTCATCTATTGTTGGAGTATTTTTTCAACTTTATTATTTGTACAAGAATGTTTGAAACGTTTTGGAACATCTGGGGATGAATTTATTCTTGTTTATAAAGGGAAAGAGAAAAAGGAAATACGAGTAGGAGAGACTCAGACTATGACCAATCATTTGCTGAAATCATATGTTTCACATTTACTCAAATCTAAAAACCTTATTCTACGTGGCGCTCCTGGAACAGGGAAAACATTCCTAGCAAATGAAATGGCAGCTGATGTCGTTTCAAATGGCAGAACTACACAAATCAATGAATTGAGCGAAGATGAAAAGAGCCGAATTGGATTTGTCCAGTTTCATCCTAGCTATGATTATACTGATTTTGTCGAAGGTTTACGTCCAACCACATCCGATGATGGCGTTGTTAGTTTCACATTGAAAGATGGAAGCTTTAAGAGCTTTGTTGAAAAAGCAAAGAAAACAAAGAAAGTAAATGGACAAGATAATTTTGAAGAAGCTTGGGCTAAATTTTTTGATGCGGTAACGGAAGCTAGTATAGAGGGAGAAGGCTACAATAAACTTAAAACATTGACTGGGAAACCAGTACGCAATCTTCTCGCCTATGAAAGAAATGAAATTCAAGGCGTTTATCCTGCAAAAACTACTACTTACATGAACCATGACCAAATTTATAATGTCTATCGTGGATTACCTGGTACGCCAAAAGGTGGATTTGATGCTTATCGAAAAGCGATTGTAAAACACTTAAAAGAAGAATTTGGCTTAAAAAACTACACGGCGTCAACGGTAGATTCTACGAATAACAAAAACTATGTGTTTATCATTGATGAAATTAATCGGGGCGAAATTTCCAAAATTTTCGGCGAATTATTTTTCTCAATTGATCCAGGATATCGTGGGCATAAAGAAGGTGTTTACACACAGTATGCAAACCTCCATAAAAATCCAGAAGAAAAATTCTATATTCCTAATAATGTTTATATTATTGGGACGATGAACGACATTGACCGTTCTGTTGATACTTTTGATTTTGCTATGCGCCGGCGATTTACTTTCTTAGAAATAAAAGCAGAAGATTCAGCACAAAATATGCTGACTCAAGAGAAAACAAAAGAACTTATGACGCGTTTAAATGAGGCAATCGTTGCCAAAGAAAAAGGTGGATTGTCAACTGATTACCAAATTGGTGCTAGTTACTTTTTAAGTATCAATAATGGTGAGGAGACAATGGAACAATTATGGGATACTAAGTTATATCCATTATTGAAAGACTATTTTCGTGGTGAACATAAGGCGAAAGAAAAATTAGAAATACTAGAAAAGGTATACTCTAATGACGGTGATTTAGATGAAGCTGAAACCTCTACACGATAATCAAGAAATCAATGACTCAGTTGTGCAACATCCAATCATTACGAACTTAGTTAATCGTGACTTAAGTAGTTTAGAGAAAGAAAATTTTATTATCTTTCCGCAACAGTTAAATCAATCCAAGGATCTAAGTGAAGATAACTTGATATTTCAATCAAGAAATGGAAAAATTTGGACTTGTAATGTCGTAGGTATCCTTAGCGATTCAACAGATGAATTAAGAATTCATTCTAGATTCGCTAATCAAATGAAGCATGAAGATTTCTTTTTACGTTATATGCTTCAGCGTGTTTTGAATTACAACGTGATTAATGATCATTTTAGTGCATCTAAAAAGATGACATACTACGATTTGTTGGTATTTCTCTTTCCTTATTATCTGAATGAAGCAATGCGTAAAGGGATATACAAAGAATATGTCAAACGAGAATACAGTAATGCCAATATCAAGGGAGCTGTTGATGTTGCAAAACACATCCGTTCGAATGTTCCTTTCGTTGGAAAAGTTGCTTATCGAACACGAGAGTTTAGCTATAATAATCACCTAACCCAGCTTATTCGTCATACTATTGAAAAAATCCAATATGAGTACGATTTCTTACTTAGTGGAGATGAGGATACGAAAGAAAACGTGGTTCTAATCAAACAAACAACACCTGATTATGCTAGATTAAACCAATTTAATATCCTTCAAGAGAATATCCTTCATCCAGTCAAACATAGTTATTACGAGGAGTATTCGGCTCTTCAACAAATCTGTATCCAAATTTTATCGGAAGAAAAATCAGGATTTGGAAATGATAAAAATCAAATACATGGAATCATTATCGATGTGTCTTGGCTATGGGAAGAATACATTGGAAAAGTCACTGGTTNGA
>CXSP01000074.1_pt1 | contig 42964 bp, 42 predicted proteins | sample 591501 | NCBI WGS metagenome assembly CXSP01 (sample SAMEA3491350, study PRJEB9169) | human gut metagenome | biome: ENVO:mammalia-associated habitat; material: ENVO:feces | place: Bangladesh | collected 2010-04-07 | reverse complement strand
GAAGATCAAATTATATCTATTATTATTTAGGAGGAATTATAAAATGAAGAAAACAATGATCACAACTGCTGCGTTAGGTTTGTTAGCAGTAACTGCTTCGGGAAGTATGGTTTCTGCAGATATGATATCAGGGACAACTAATAAGACAGACGTTACTTTGACGGAAGGATCTGGAACAGATGTCACACCAGTTGTGCCAGATGACACGCACGATGATGATCCAAGTACAGGAGACGTTGGTTCTTTATCGATTCCATTTGCATCTAATATCACATTTGGTAAACAAGAAATCCAACAGGGAGATACGGATTACTATGCATTGAATAAAAAACCGCATGTACAAGTAAACGATACTCGTGGAGGAGCAAAAGGCTGGACATTGGGAGTTACCATTTCTCCATTTATTGGAGAAAATGGGAAAGAGTTAACTGGAGCGAAGATGTCTTTGACAAATGGTCAAGTAGTAACTAAAGACAATACTTCTGAAGCTCCTAAATTAGCCAATCAAACATTTGATTTAAATGAAGTTTATCAAGACGTGATGCTTGCTAAAGAAGGACAGGGAGCCGGAGCTTTTGCTGCAGTTTTTGAAGGAAAAGATGGACATAATGAAAACGTGAAGCTTCATGTACCACGAGCTGGGGTAGAGGCACAAAGCTATACAGCTGATTTGACTTGGGTGTTGTCTGATGCTCCAGCATAATGTCCGAAAAGGGCGGGGGAGAAGCTTTCCCCTCTTTTTTGTTGGTATAGCATTCTTTGCTTTATTCTATTTGTCTACAAACATATTCGCAGATTCAAACAAGGTATCTTTTGATGCACAAGCCATTTTACCAGATAACCAGCTGTCAGAAGCAAGTTATTATGATCTAAAGGTGACACCTGGCGCCACACAAGATTTATCACTAAAATTGAAAAACACTACTGCCAAACAAATAAAAGTAGTGGTAGAGGCCAATAATGCTTGTACTAATAAAAATGGAGCAATCGATTATTCTAACCATGAGGCTAAGTTATTGGGAAAACCTGTATTCCAAGATTTAATTTCTAAATCACAGACGATCGCATTGAAGCCTTCTGAGGAACGTGATGTGACCTTTCAATTGAAAATCCCAGAGAAAGGTTTTGAAGGAACCATTTTAGGAGGATTTTATTGCTATGAAGATACAAAAGGAAAAGAAGAAAAAAATGAAGGTTTTAGTCTAAAGAATAAGTTTGCATATACAATCGGTGTAAAGCTAGTTTGTTCGGATAAAAAAGTGGAACCAGGATTTGCTTTAACAAAGGTTAAACCCGGATTAGAGAATGGCTATTTGACTCTTTTTGCCAATTTAGAAAATTCAGAGCCTGTGCTTAAAAGCAAAATGGATCTACATGCAGTCATCAAGAAAAAAGGGGAAAAGGAAGCGTTACATGAATTCAACCAAAAAGTGTCTTTTGCACCACGCACACAATTTCAGATTCCTTTTAATTTGAATAATGAGCCACTGAAAAAAGGAACCTATGAATTAAGTATTCAGTTAAAAGATGATTCAGATAAAAAATGGACACTCTATAAAGAATTCGTAATCAAAGGAGAGGACGAAACGCTCAACAAAGATGCAGTGGAAGTAAATAAAGAAAATATGGATCATTCTTTATTCTATATTCTTTTAGTTCTTTGTTTGATCATTATCATCAGTTTAATTGGATATATTACTAAGTTACGACGAAAAAATCCATAAAAGTATTCGAATCATTTTTTAAGATTGTGAAGTGGGGAAACGATCTTAAAAAATGTGTGAATAATTCATATATAAAATAGATGATTTGGATAACTTTCTATAAAAATGATTGTATAAAAGATGTAGAAAGGAGACAAAAATGAAAAAAATTTTAACAATTATTTGCCTGGGATTGCTGATTGGGGCGGCAATCCCAGTGTCTGCATCAGCTGATGATCAAACAACTAGTAGGGTAGGAATTACTTTTTATCAGTCTACTAATAAGGCAGTACCTATGAAAAAAATAGTTGTACCTGATAAGATAGATCAGATTGCGCCAAGAGAATATAACCAATTGTTACCTAAAACAAATGATAAACAAAACTGGTTTATGAATATAACTGGTATAAGCCTCCTAATACTACTATACTATCTAAAAAAATTTTTATTAGCAGGTGAACAAGATGAAAAAAAATAAGCAGGTTATATTATTATTGCTATTTTTTAGTGGCTTCTTGTTTTTCACATCTCAAAGAGTAGAAGCAGCGCCGCGACCTTTAACAGATTTAGGGTACTTTCACTGGACAAACCAAGCTAAAACACCAGCAGATAATACTTTTATTATGCACTACAGTGATGATCTTTCAGTAGAGCCAATAGAAGGGATAGCTAATACAAGCTTTATAGAAGTTAATCGTAACACTAATAAAAGTAAAGCATTAGTAAAAAATGTAGGGTTTTATAAAGGAAAAAAAGTAAATTTACTAATAACTTTGGAAAGAAATAGAGGAAACTTAAATGGGGGATCTATTTATTTAACCAAAGATGATTTTTTAAGAATTTATATTTACGGAGAAATGATTGTAACCTATGATTTTTTAGATGAGGATAATCAGCCTCTGACATTGGAAACTGCATTTAATTATAGTGGCTTAAATCAAAACAAATATATCGGTTTTTTGTCTCCTGCAACTTTGATTAAAGGGCTGTATGCTAATAATCCCACGAATATTCTATATGATGTTTGGGATGGAGGGCCAGATGACTATTGGGTGTATTTTAAAAACCCAACAGGAGGAGGAGCTTGGGCAGTTGATCCGAGACAAGATCTGGAACTAACAACAAAACCAATTTCTAACGTAAAATTTGTCATCCATAATAATGATTCAACTACTTCTTCGATAAAGTACAGAACAGATTTCTTAGCTGAACCAGAGTTTCCTGTAGCTTACGGAGTAGATTCTTCATTTGAGAAAGCAAATCAGGACATTTATTTAAGAGCACAGCAAACGATTCCTAATATAGAAAAATGGGAAAAAAATAAATCGATGGAGTTATGTTTTAATTTACAAAAAATTTATTCGACCCATCAATATTCTTTTAAGGAAGCAAAAGTAACTAATCTCAATGGTGATGATTTAACAGACTTGTTTAAAACAAGCAATGAACCAAACGGTAATGTCGCTTTAGTGATAAACAATTTAAATGACAAACGTTTATATGATACGGTATTGCTATATGATATTAAACTAAACTGGAAAGGAACGGATTATCCTGTAGACATCGGTCTGATTAAAGATGAAAAGTTACCATTACCATTCGACATAAAGACATTGCTCAATGATCAACCACTAGGAGAACAATCAGGGAAAAGTTCTGTAAATTACAAAGGTAAAATAATCATTCCTTTTCTTGATGAGAAAGATAATATCTTACAATCGCCTTTAGTCAAAGAGGGAATCGTCACCACTCCGTATGATGTTTCAAAAGATTATCCTGAAATAAAAGGATATTATCCTATAAAAAACAGTTCCAAAGATACAGGAATTTATTTACCAGATGAACAGACGATTGTTCATAGATATAAGAAAGGCGAGCCAATACAATTTGAATTACTAGATAAAGAAGATCCCTTATATGTATCTCGCTTCACTAAAGCTAGAGAAATTACGTTTAATTTTTCACATAAAGCTAACGAAAAGATTTATTTGATGGCTAAATGTGGGAAAGAAGAAATAACTTTGGAAAAATATTCTGAAGCGGCTGAAACAGTAAAGAATCGTACTTTTCATTTTAAAGCACCAGAAAAGTGGTTGGGTCAACAAGTCTCATTTTATTTAAAAGATGAAGAAGGCCGTGTTTCTCAAGAGGAAGTAAGAACGATTCAAACAGAACCAAGTCCCCAACTCACACTTCCTGAAGACATTAATTTTGGGGTGAAAGAAATACCATCCATGAATACTGTTTCTTCGCTAGAAGAAGGAAATATTTTTAAAGTAGAAGACAATAGCAAATTAGATAAGAGCTTATGGACCATTAAACTGTCTGAAGAAACCCCATTAATGAATAGCCAAGGTGATAAACTTACTGACCGATTATCTTTTACGACGTATGAGGGGAAAGAAGTTCATCTAAATTCTACGGAACAAGTTATTTGGCAAGATAGTGGGAATGTAAAAGTCGATCTATCTGATAAACTGCATTTGAAACTACAGCCTTCGGATAACACAGGAAACTATAGTGGTATATTAAAATGGAATTTTGAAGATGCGCCAAATTAAAATAAGGGCGAGCTGGATGAGGAAAACGGGTATATAGCGTTTAAGAAGTCCATGCATTGAATATGTATGGAAATCTTCATGCTATCATCAATGTATAAATGCTTTGCAGTATTATTCTATTACCATCTCTGTTAAACAATTCTTTCTAATTTTCTAACTTTTTTAATTCTAATCCTGACCATATTAAATTTTTTGGGATTTTTTTTTTAATATTTAATATATAATAAGAGGAAAGGAGGAGAATATGGCAGATTATTTAGAAAATAAGGTCATAGGAAAGTACTTTCGTTCACCTACTGATCAATTTTTAGGTATTATTCGTGTTTATGGTACTTATACAGAATACCGTGTAATAGAAGGAGTCCCTGAAAAGGATGCTATGCTAGAAATCATAGATGTTCAGTCCGGTGTGCTTCTTACAAGAGTGAATAATAGTTTATTTGTAAACGGAAGAGGGTATATAGAATGTTGGTTGTGAAAATAATCGTTGGAGTATTTGTTGTAGCTTTTCTTATCTGGTTATTGACTAGTACTGCAGTTGTTGTACGTCAAGGGGAAGTAAAAGTAGTAGAAAGTTTTGGTAAGTATGTAAAAACGTTGGAGCCAGGATTACATTTCCTTATTCCAATATTATATACTGTGCGCGAAAGAGTATCGCTAAAACAGATTCCTTTAGAAATAGAACCTCAAAGTGCTATTACAAAAGATAATGTAATGGTTGAGATCGACGAAGCTATCAAATATCATGTTACAGATGTTCGAGCATTTGTTTATGATAATGAAAATTCCGTAGTATCAATGATCCAAGATGCGCAATCGAATTTGCGTGGAATTATCGGGAAAATGGAGCTAAATGAAGTATTGAATGGTACTGAAGAAATTAATGCCTCTTTGTTTGCTTCAATTAAAGATATTACTTCTGGCTATGGTTTGGCAATCGATCGAATTAATATTGGGGAAATAAAAGTATCTAAAGAAATTGTTGAATCAATGAACAAATTGATAACAGCTTCAAGAGACAAAGAATCAATGATTACTCGTGCAGAAGGTGAGAAATCATCTGCGGTACTTAATGCTGAAGCTAATGCATCTAAAATGACCATTGATGCACAAGCAAGGGCACAACAAACCCAAATTGACGCAGAAGCAAGAGCAAAGCGCATTCGTATTGACGCAGAGGCAGAAGCTGATCGTATTGAAAAAATTACTGAAGCAGAGAAAAAAAGAATAATAATCTTAAATGAAGCGATCAAAAATAGTCAACTCGATGAGGTATCCTTATCTTATTTAGGAATAGAAGCATTTAAAGAGGTAGTTTCTAGTCAAACAAATACCATTATATTACCTTCTAACATGACGGAATTAGGCAATATCCCTGTAGCAAAACAGTTATGGGAGAAACAAATAAAGGGAAATTAATTATGGATTACATTTACGTTTTAAAATAGTATAAATCTTTATCTTACTTACACTGTTACTGAAAAGGTCAGTGATCCGTAACCTTGGATTTCATAGTTAGAAAAAAATCACTATTCTTTTTTATATTGTCAAAAAGTAATCTATACAATTCTCCCTCTCAAAAGTTAGTTTAACTATTGAGAGGGAGAATTTTTGCAATATAATACTTCTTGGATTTTTCGATCAACATTTCCTAACGTTATCAAATTGATACGTAACCTTAATTTCATAGATTGCTTTTTGAGAAAATATTTCACTCCAATTGTAATGGCTTATTAAAGATATCTCTTTTGCGCCATATCAATATAACTAGTATGATTAAAACAAATAAAGAAACGAATATGCTCATATAATCAATTGAGCTATGATAGATAGTTTGGAAAAGTATACCTTCGCTATCTTGAGTAGAATTAGCCAAACCAAAAAAGTCAGACATAAAAAAGTTATAGGCGCCGTGAGAAGCCGCTGCAACCCAAGTATTAGAAAATAGAATTCTTAATAAAGCCCATACCATACCAATTAAAAAATAATCTATCAACTCTAGCGTAAATCCTCCTGCATTGCTCAGATGCATTAACATAAAAAATAAACTACTTACTACCACTCCCCATAAAAGATTAGTTTTTTTCGCGATCCCACCTAATACAAATCCTCGGCTAATTACTTCTTCTTGTGATCCTTGAGCTAGATAAAACACCATGCTTATTAGTAATGTAGACCAAGAAGATTTCGCAAAAACTTCTTGGAAATCAGCTCCGCCAATTAATACATAGCCGAATACAATAAAAGCAATTAAGAGACCTCCAATTAAATACCCTAAGATAAACTTTTTTAAGAAATCTTTTTTAGAAAAACCTAATATTCTGATATCTTTATATATTAACTTAGTTAATACTACAAAAAAGAAACTAATCATTAAAAAAAAGAAAACATCAAGTATCAAGCTAACTAATTGGTTTCCTTGCAGATTTGGAAATAGTTGTTCAAAAAAAACGGATTTTAAATAAATGGAAATAAACAAACCTAAAAAAGCGACAAAATAACTCAGAACAGGGGGGATTATAATAGCAATTGCTTTCTTCATGATTCTCATAAGTCAACCTCCTTTTTTATTTTATTCTAATTGAATAAACTTATTTAGTAAAACAATCTCTCTAATATACGTTTTATGATCTTATAAACATACGTATAAAGTTTAAATGATGGAATGTAATGATAATTTAATTTATTATCCATCTGAGAAACTTGGTTTAAACCTGTAATGAGTTTTTTTAATGAAAAATCACTTTTTCTCCTTCCTTAGTAATATCCGAAAGCGAAATGATTAAAGTACATCCTTAAAAATTAAGTGAAAGCTGATTACTTTCAGAGCAGGTAACTAAGGTAGATAATTAAAGACCGTTTATAAAGTAAATAAAGAAGAAAAATGATAGTACGAAATCATTATGAAAAGCTGTCTCAACAACCGTTAAGAGAATATTTTTTATTTAAATATTTAAAAAAATTCTAAAAACAGTAAAATTTTCAAACTATTTTTATTTCTATTATCGTGACATAATTAAGTCACTATCACAGACCGTTGACAACTATTTTCCTTTTGAAAACTATTCTCAGGAGTATTTGTGATAGTACTCTTCTCATTATCATTATTCTGCTAGCACTAAACCATTCTCCTATGATTATGATAATGACCTTCTGTTCAAAAGCCACTTAGAAAAGTGGCTTTTTTGTAATCAGAAGATTCATCTTTCAGGATAATAAAAATGATTTTTTACATTTTGGTTTATTAGTAGTTTTACCTCAAAATTTTTTATGAAAATAGAGCTTTCTCTCATATATTGAATGAAAGTTAACATGAGCGAAAACGCATCTGTATAGTTAATTAGGTTCGAAGTACTGGTTTAGACAAATTTATTATCAAGCTTTCTATCACCTATTAGCATCTGTTTAGAAGTAAATCAAACTGTTTAAACAGTTTGAAAAGTATTAGAAAGCTCAAGGAATGGGACTTTCTTATACTTTTATTTTTTGGCATAGTATTTGCTTAATATAAAGTGAGGTGAAAAATATGAAAAAAAAATTTTTAGTTGCAACACATGGGCGACTAGCAAGCGGCTTTCAAAATTCAATGGCGATTTTAGCTGATAAAGGAGCAGAACTTGAAGTCATTAATGCATATTTAACAAATGAAGACTATACGCCCATCATTTCTAACTTTATAGATTCTATCGAAGAAGGAGAACAAGGAATTATCTTTACCGATCTGTTTGGCGGAAGTGTAAATCAAACAGTGGTAGCAGAAATGATAAAACAAAAAAAAGATCAATTGTTTGTCATTTCTAATAGTAATTTAGCAATTATATTATCTTTAGTCCTAACACCGGAAAATGAGGTCTTTACAAAACAAAGTATAAACGAAGCAATTGAGATAAGCCAGGTTCGTTTAGTATCAACAGATTTGCCTACAGAAGAGATATTTTTTTAAATCAAAAGTGTAAGAAGAAACTATTATAGTAATTTGATACAAAATAAGGAGGAAAAAAGAATGATAACTCAAATACGTGTGGACGATCGACTAATCCATGGTCAAGTAGCTGTAGTTTGGACGAAAGAATTAAATGCGCCATTATTAGTGGTTGCTAATGATGAAGCAGCAAAAAATGAGGTCATGCAAATGACATTGAAGATGGCTGTACCAAATGGAATGAAACTATTGATTCGTTCGGTGGATGATGCTATCAATATATTCAATGATCCAAGAGGAGCCGACAAACGAATTTTTGTCATTGTAAATAGCGTATCCGATGCAAATAAAATAGCTCAAAATGTAGAAAACATAGAAACAGTCAATGTTGCTAACGCAGGTAGATTTGATAAATCTGATCCATCAACGAAAAAAATGATATTTCCTAGTGTGCAGTTGAATCCTAATGAATTAGCTGCAGCAAAGGAATTAGCTAAATTAGATCGAGTAAATAGTTACAACCAGGTGTTGCCGTCAAATCCGCAATTAAGTTTAGAAGATGCATTAGAGTAGGGAGGAATAAAATATGTTAATGCACGCAACTATGGCAGCTTTAGCAGTATTTATCTGTTTTGCGGGTAACTATTTGACTGGACAAAGTATGATGGAACGTCCATTAGTAGTAGGTCTCGTTACAGGTATTTTAATGGGGGACATGAAAACGGGTATTTTGATGGGAGCCTCTTTGGAAGCCGTATTTTTAGGAAATGTAAATATTGGCGGAGTGATAGCAGCAGAGCCAGTAACGGCCACAACTTTAGCTACAACTTTCGCCATCATTTCTAATGTAGAACAAAAAGCAGCAATGACTCTCGCTGTGCCAATTGGTATGTTAGCTGCATTTGTCGTTATGTTTTTGAAAAATGTTTTCATGAATATCTTTGCTCCAGCTTTAGATAAAGCTGCACGTGAAAATAACCAAAAAATGATCCTTACGCTACATTTTGGTACATGGGTGATCTATTATTTAATCATTGCATCTATTTCTTTCATTGGAATTTTAGCTGGGAGTGGTCCGGTAAATTCCTTTGTTGAACATATCCCTCAAAGTCTAATGAATGGTCTTAGTGCAGCTGGAGGGTTGTTGCCTGCTGTTGGATTTGCCATGTTGATGAAGCTCTTATGGGACAATAAGTTAGCTGTTTTTTATATCCTTGGATTTGTTCTAACCGCTTACTTACAACTGCCGGCAGTGGCTGTTGCTGTGATTGGGGTTGTTATCTGTGTTGTCAGCGCTCAGCGGGATATTGAAATTAGAGAGGTTGGTAAAAATGGTAATAGGCATGACAAAGGGCTAATGACAAAAGCAGAAGAAGAGGAGGACTTTTTCGCATGAGATTCCAAGAAAACTTGACAAAAGAAGAAAAGAAAATGATGCGTTCTGTCTTTTGGCGTTCATGGACGATGAATGCCAGTCGTACTGGAGCAACGCAATACCACGCAGTAGGCGTCATTTATACGCTGCTGCCAGTTATCAATCGTTTTTATCAAACAAAAGAAGAACGTGCAGAGGCAATTGTTCGCCATACAACCTGGTTCAATGCAACGATGCATATTAATAATTTCATTATGGGATTAGTTGCTTCAATGGAAAAGCAAAATAGTGAAGATGAACATTTTGACGCCAGTTCAATCACTGCTGTTAAAGCATCATTAATGGGACCAATATCAGGTATTGGAGATTCATTTTTCTGGGGAATTTTACGGGTAATCGCAGCGGGTATCGGTATCTCTTTAGCAGCAACTGGTTCTCCGCTAGGTGCAATCATATTTTTATTGATTTATAATATTCCGGCTTTTCTCATTCACTATTACGCACTGTATAGCGGTTATTCTGTGGGTGCCAGTTTTATTCAACGAATGTATGAATCAGGTGGAATGAAAATTTTGACAAAAGCTTCAAGTATGTTGGGCTTAATGATGATGGGATCAATGACAGCATCGAATGTCAAATTCAAGACCATCTTAGAAGTGAGCGTGGAAGGCAGCAAAGAAGTGATGAAAATTCAAGATTACCTTGATCAATTATTTATAGGCATCGTACCATTAGCGGTGACGTTATTTGCATTTTGGTTATTACGGAAAAAAGTCAACGTAAATGTAGTAATGTTTGGTATTATGTTTTTAGGTATTATATTAGGACTGTTAGGGATATGCTAGAAAACACTGCTGTTTTTTTCGATATTGATGATACATTATTAGACAATTATAGTGCCTTCAAATGTACCATCCGAAAGTACTATCCTGACTCTTTCCTCGAAGAACCTTTTTTAAAGCGTCTTTATCATGAATTCCGCTGTCATAGCGAAAAGATTTATAAGTTTTATCAAGAAGGAAAATTAGATAAAAAAAAGAAAGACGAACGATGGTTACTAGTGATGGAAACATTAAATTCAAAGAAGAATACCAATTTATCTGAATTAGATGCTTACTATCATTTATGCCAAAGCAAACAGACTTTGTCAGTTGAAATGTCTTTACTTTTAAGTGTTTTGAAAAAAAGTGGAATTCTATGCGGAATTATAACAAATGGATTCACTCAGCAACAGCAAAGTAAACTAGATCAATTAGAACTTGATCGTTTTATCGAACCGAGATGGCAATTTATTTCAGAAAAGTTAGGTGATGCAAAACCAAGTGTAAGCTGTTTTCGAAAAGTTTCTAAACAATTGCCAGAAAAGATAACAAAAATTTATTATTTAGGGGATAGTTATCAAAATGATGTTATTCCATCTAGATTAGCCGGCTGGTGTCCGATCTGGTTGAATCATTTTGTTGATGATGAAGCAGCAGAGATTCTACAAGCTAAAACCGACAATGAAGCAGCCACCTTGATATTATCTCAATTACTACGTTCGAAATAAGTAGAGCCGTGTCCCATAGGAAAAACTACTGTAGCTAAGAGTATGATTTGATACACTCTGACTGCAGTAGTTTTGATTTTTTAGTATTCCATCTGCTGTAAGTCTTTTTGGAGGATATGGCATTTCCATTTCTTATCATATACTATATTTTTTATGAGGAGGTTTGAGTATGCGACAAGAAACGAGAGAGCAGTTACTGAATTTATTATCTGGAGCAACTACCTTGACAACACAGGAGATTGCTGATTCTATCTCATTAAGCCGCTCAGCAACAAGCTTATATTTGAATGAATTATTAGATAAAAATGAAATACAAAAAAGCGGAACAAAACCAGTGTACTGGTCAATTGCTGAATCAGAAAATAAAGGCGTGAAAGATGCGTTTGCTCAGTATATTGGAAATAATGGTAGTGCTAAACGAGCAATTGAGACGTGTAAGGCAGCAGTATTGTATCCACCATTAGGATTACCACTTCTTTTGCACGGAGCAAGTGGAGTTGGAAAAAGTTTTTTAGCACACTTAATTTTTAAATATCTTAAAGAAAAAAAGTGTAAAGGAACAAAAAATTTCTTTGTCTTCAATTGTGCAGATTACGCTAATAACCCTGAGTTATTATCTTCTATTCTATTCGGACACACAAAAGGTGCTTTTACAGGAGCAGAAAAAGAAAAGGTTGGTCTTTTAGCGCAAGCTGATGATAGTGTTTTATTTTTAGACGAAGTACATCGATTATCTCACGAGAATCAGGAAAAACTATTTCAATTTATGGATACAGGGAATTTTCGGCCTATCGGCGAAGAAGCAGAAATGATTTCTTCGAATGTTCGATTATTATTTGCAACGACTGAAAAGCCTGAAGAAGCACTATTACCGACATTTTATCGACGTATTTCCGTTATTGTTGAATTACCAGCTTTTCATGAACGACCAATATTTGAGCGTATAGAGCTAGTCAAATATTTGTTTGAACGAGAAGCAAAGCGAATAAAAAAGAATATAGTTATTTCAAACGAGAATTTTTTTGCCTTAACAACACAAGAACTTTCAGGTAATATTGGAAGCTTATCAAATCAGGTAAGGATGAGTTGTGCTGATGCATTAAGGCTGACACCTCATAGTCAAACATTATTTATAGGTCAAGATAACAAAACAACAGTTAAAATAACTTACCCCTCTACATCTAGTCCATCTATTGAGGAATACCAGATTTTTGCAGAGAGACTGATGCCTATATTAGATATAAATGAATTTGCTGAATTAAAAGAAAAATTACAAAAATTTGATAGTCAATACTTAGAAAATGTAGTGACTTTGTCAAATGATAGTTTGTCTTTAAGTATGAAAACAAGCATCCAAAAACAAAATCGTAGAATCATCGACAATGAAGCGATGACGCTAGAACCCCTTGAAATTGTTTGTAGGTTACTACAAATTTTAAAAGGAAAACTACCAGAAAAAAATTTAAAAGAAAAAATACATCTACTATCAAAACAGTATCCTAGAACTATACTTTTAACTACTAATCTCACAAGAGAGCTTCCTCTAGAAATTCGCCCCTTTGTTACTTTCTTCTTAGGTGTAATGCTGATTGGCAAGGTCTCAGAAGACATCCGTTACCAAGCATTACTAGTAGCTCATGGAAATGCGACTGCTAGTAGTATTCAAGCTGTGGCAAATAAAATGTGTGGAGATTACGTTTTTGATGCTATCAATATGCCTTTATCATCTTCTGCTAGAGATATTATCACAAAAGTTAATGATTGGCTTTCAGAAAGAGATACATCTGAAGGAGTGATCATGCTTGTGGATATGGGCTCATTAACTCATTTATATAAGAGCTTGAAGCCTCAAATTTTAGGAGAATTATTAGTTATTAATAATTTAACTACCTCTTATGCACTAGAGATTGGACAGCAACTAATCAATGGAAATCTTTTTTATGAGATTGCAAAAACGGCAGAAAGTGATTTTGTAACGAATATCCAGTATTTTGAAGGTTTTGCTGTAGAAAAAAATGTCATTATTTCTAGTATATCTGGTCGTGATATTGCTAAGAAAATAAAAATGATCTGTGAAAAATACTTTAATCCTGACATTAAGCTAATCGTATTAAACTACGGAGAATTAGTGAGCACATTAGAACGAGCTTCTTCGGAAGAAGGATATTTGAAAGAGACGGCGTTGATCTTGACAACTTCCTATCTGGATAACACAACCCCGGTTCCTAGTATTAATCTAATTGATGTTTTGGATGAAGATGCAGAGAATAAATTGAATAGACAATTGAGAAACCTAATTCATCCTAGTAGTGTTCCATTATTAACGAACGAATTCATCCATTTCTTTTCAAAAGAAGGTTTATCTGAAAAACTCGAATTTTTAAACCCTGATGTGATTATCCGACAAGTAGAAGATGTAGTAGAAAAGTGCGAGAAAAGATTCAGTCTTCAGTTGAATGCTAAAATGAAGTTCAATTTAATGATGCATCTAGCTTTGATGGTCGAACGAACGATACTTGGTGCAGAAGACTATCCAGTCCCAGAAGATATCAACCAGCTGAAAATCAACAACAAATTGTTTTATCAAAATACACAAACGATTTTCTATACTTTGGAACAGTTTTATAAAATCAAAATATCGACATGGGAATTATATATACTTTATGAAATTTTAGTGGGATAGAAAGTATGAATCCATCTGTTTGAATATTTTTTATTTGAGTATGATCAATACCAATAAACGTGTATCATTGATTAGTTTTATTCATTACTTTTAAATATTTATAGTCATAGATAAGCTTCATGTAGGAATTCGTCAGCCGCGTATTATTCTACATGGAGTTTAATTTTTGTATGGTGATCCAGTCAAACTTTATTTAGGATAGAACGTGTAAGCCATGATATTTTTAGAGAATATACGGTTTAAGATATTGAAAGCTGTTCTCAATTTTTTAGTTTAAGAAATTTGAAAAAGCGTTTGATTATTTATATTACGACTTAGTGCAATAAAAAACGTATTTTAACAGTACATGTAGTCGTCTTTATAATAGATAAACTCTGTAAGTTTAGTTAAAAAGCTATAAGTTGCACTTAGTTAAGTGCAAACATTTCATATTGTTGTTAGTTTAGAAAACGCTTATATTAGCAATGTAAGGAGAGATGATAATGCAGCAGCTAACAAAAAGAGAAAGGCAGCTTTTGATTTACTTGGTGGAAATGTCTGAACCGGTAACAATCAAAAAGTTGGCTGAAAAAGAAAATGTTAGTGTTCGGACGATAAAATACGATCTAGATGATATAAGAGAGTGGCTGAATGAACGGAAGCAAGTCCTATATAGCAAACGTAGTCAGGGAATTTGGATGAATATTAGTAGCTCTGATCGAATCAAATTAAAAAGCGAATTGATGGATGTTAATCGTTTTGAAATATTTGCAGATCAAAGTCTCCGAATCAAACGTTTACTAATTATGCTTTTAGTAACAAAAGAAGCTATTACTGGAATGAAAATGGCCAACGCATTAGATGTCAGCAAAGATACGATCATGAATGATTTAGATGTGCTGGAAAATAATTTTCTTAAGGAAGGATTGACCTTGAATCGTCAGGCGCGAAAGGGTTTTTGGATCACAGGAGAAGAACGTCTAGTTCGATTAACGATTGAAGAGATTCTTCAAAAAGAGTTCACGGATTATGACATTTATAAATTAATGTCATTGTTATTGAACGGCGGTGAGACTGAATACTTTGAAATGTATTCTGCTACTGCTACACCTATCCAAGAGGTATTTAATCAAGTAATCATTCGAATGCGGCACTTACTGGAATTTGAAAATCTAGAGAAACTGAATTACGCGGAATTACTAAATATTCTGATTCGAGTGACAATTGCTACCGTTCGCTTACGCAAAGAGGCTACAATTGGTCGTTATCAATTGGTTGCTGAACAAGAATTAGACAAAAACGATCTTTCTTATCGCGTCATGCAGCAGGTCTTTGATTATTATCAGTTGCCACTGTTCGAGGATGAATATCATTATATCTATAGTGATACATTCGACACGATTCACCAGCAAGACGTTATGAAACTAGTTGAGAATGTGATTTATAAAGTAAGTAAAGCAATCAACCATTCTTTTTATCAAGATCCACAATTGTTGACGAATCTGTATGCTCATTTATCTATGCGATTATCGAGAAAGAAAAAATTTGTCAATGAATATAATCCTTTTAAAGAAGATATCAAGCAGAAATACCCGGAATTATTTGATGCAATCAAGCAAGCAGTTCGACAAGAAATAAGTGAACAAAATATTCTGATCAATGATTCTTTCGTGGCATATATCGCCTTACACTTTTTGGTTTCCTACGAAAGAGAAGAAGATCTACGAAGCGTTAGAGCCGTCTACATTTGTTCAACAGGGTTGGGTGTGACTAGTCTGATCAAGCAAAAGATCAATGAAGAATTAAATAATATCACTATCGTGGCATTTGCTTCAGTATTGAATGCGCAAGAAATGATTGCTACCAAAGATCCTGATTTGGTGATTAGTATTTTTCCAATCAATGGCATCGATCGTCCTTTCATCAAAGTCCATCCATTACCCACTGAACAGGACTTGAAAAAAATTCAACAAATAATAAAAAAAAATACTAGCTTCTTCCAATCAGCAGGAAAGGCATAACTTGAATCTTAGAGAAACGTCCATCAATAAAGATACTTTAGAAGACTTTAGCAAGGAATTGATTTTGAAAGCTTATACGATTTATGAACGTTTACTTGTCATTTTGGAAGCAGAATTGATCCAAGAATATCGAGAAGCTTTTTTGCTTCATGTATTCTTAATGGTTCATCGTATCACATTTGATCAACAATATATGGCAGAAGGTCGTCAAGTAGATCAGATTATTTTAGACAAAGGAACACTGGTAGGAAAAATCGAAGCAGTTTTTGCAGAAAATAATTTAGGAATCAATCAGTCAGAAATCAGTGCATTATTCTCATATATAAAAGAAGGAGCGTCAAGTTAGTGAAAATGTCAGACGAGGCTTTAAAAATTATCGAGGAAAGTCAAAATCGGGAAAAGTTAAAACAAGTGATTGATCTAATTGAAGAGCGATTAGTAGAACATGCTATTGTACCAACCGAGTTGCAGTGGACCATTCTAATTAATCACTTGAATGAGATGCTGAAACGTTCTCAAAGAAAGGAAACGATTCCCGTAATCGATCGGGATTTGTTCAAAGAAGTATCCAAAGAAGCCATAACTATTTCTGATGAAATAGTTAGAAGTATCGGTAATTTAACCGATGATGAAATATATGTTTTGTCGATTCATTTTGAAACAGCAAAAAATAATTAATATTTAGGAGGGAACAATCATGATTACAGTAGTTATTGCAGACCGTATGGGTAAAGGACAAAATGTGGCCAAAGGGGTAGAAGCAGCTGGCGGCAAAGCATTTGTCGTACCAGGAATGGGGGCAGATATGCGTTTGGGCGATGTGATGCAACAAGAGCATGCAGATATGGGTATCTCTTTTTGTGGTAGTGGTGGTGCAGGTGCATTAACAGCAGCAACAAAATATGGCTATCCAGAACGACATGGTATGCGTTCGATTGAAGAAGGGATTACAGCTATCAAGGATGGCAAAACTGTTCTAGGTTTCGGCTTTATGGATCAAGAGGAATTAGGGAAACGTCTGACAGAAGAATTTATCAAAAAGCATGGAAAATAGAAAGAGGGACATGAAATGAGCGTTCAAAAGACAATTCAGCAAAAAGTTATCGTCTCCGGTAAAGGGGAAACAAAGCAACATGCTTTTGCATCAGCGTTAGCAGAAATTCAAAACAAAATAATGGAACAATCAAACGTATTATTGCGAATCGAACCAGTCAATGTGGATATTTTAAAGGCGGTCGAAAACAAATACACAGAACGCTTTCTATTTTTCTTCTTCCCACGGCAACGTATCAGCTATGAAGTCGAACTTTCTATTACTGTGGCTGTAACAGAAATAAAATTGGCAGACATATCGTTCAGCCAGCAAATGACTGAAGATCCAAATGGGATTGCCATTCCATTTGTAACTAAAAAAATCTAATTTTGAATTATAAGGGGGAAAGAATAACGTGGATTTCGTAATCATTCTAGTCAAATCGGTTATTATCGGGGGATTACTTGGTTTTGCAGCATCTGTCGGGGCAGCTCGAATGTTTCATGCACCTAATACACAAGGTTTAGGAGCTTTTAGAACATTAGGCGAAATGAATGCCTGCATGGGTGATCCAGCTTCTCATTTTTCATTTGGTTTAGGCTTTTTCTTTAATGCATGGGCTTCTTCAGTTGGCGCTGGTGCATTCACACAAGATGTGACGCATCGAATCATTCCCAATTGGGCAGCGGCAGCACTTCTAGCAAAAAACAAAGATGTCACCCAGACCATGCATGATCCGAAAAAAATGGGGATCATTGGAGCGGTTATCGGGGCAGGGGTGGTAGCCTTCTTAAACACAACAGCTGCAGCAATTCCAGAGGCGTTACAAGTGACGGCGGTTTCCGTTTTGGTACCAGCGGCGACGATTCTGATCAATACAGTAATGCCAGTTATTTTTTGGTTGGCAGCTTTAGACGCAGGGAAACGAACTGGTTTTTGGGGCACTCTTTTTGGCGGTATCGCGCAATTGATCATGGGAAATGCGGTACCTGGTGTTGTTCTAGGAATCTTGATTGGTAAAGGCGTCGATGAGAGCGGTTGGAATCGCGTCACGAAGAGCATGATGATCGCTATTGTTTTATTATTTATTTTCAGTGGATTTTTCCGTGGATTTGATATGGAAATGATCAAGAGCTTCCAGCTTCAAGTGCCTAATTGGCTTGATAACTTGCACAACATCTTTAGTGTGAAATAGGAGGAGAATCATGGAGACAACAGAAGAACAAGCAAAAGTATTAGAAGTAAAGCGGCAAAAGAGCTTTTGGTTTGCAGACTGGTCTTTTCCGCTAATCGTAGGAATTATGTCCGCTGCTGTATTTGCAGGAACACACATGTATGTGATGTATGGTGTGGGTGCATTCAATGAAGTTTCGATCGTGGCGATGTTAAAAGCCGGGCTGGATGGCGGATCCTATGGCGCAGCGGCAGCGTTTGGTGCTAGTTTCTTATTTGCCAGAATTTTAGAAGGCTCTTTAGTTGGGATCTTGGACTTAGGCGGTTCGATCCTAACTGGGATCGGAATAGGGGTACCAGCAATTCTCTTAAGTATGAAAATAGCGGCACCAATCGATAATTTTGCACTCTCTTTATTGACTGGTTTGGTTCTAGGTTTGATTGTTGGTGGCATCATTGTCTTGATTCGTAAATTTACGATCAATCAATCAAATTCCACTTTTGGTGCTGACGTCATGATGGGGGCAGGAAATTCATCTGGACGTTTTTTTGGGTCCATTAATTATATTAAGCGCGTGTGCAGCATCTATTCCAATCGGCATTGGCGCTACATTAGGAGCACTAGGATTCTATGCTTGGAAAAAACCAATTGCTGGAGGTGCTATTTTAGGAGCAATGATTTTAGGAGCAATCTTCCCGGCAGTAAATTAATAGAAAGAGGGTCATTAAATGTTTGATACTTTGATTAAAAATGGAAGGTTGGTTGATGGATCTAAGATAGAGGTCGCTATAGAAAAAGGCATGATTAAAGCAGTTGCAACAGAAATAAATCAGCCGGCGCAAGAAGTAGTTGACTTGGAGGGAAAGTATTATTTATCCGCTGGGTGGATCGATGATCATGTCCACTGCTATGAAAAGATGAATCTTTATTATGACTATCCTGATCAGATAGGGGTCGAAAAAGGTGTGACGACGGTCATTGATGCTGGAACTACGGGAGCAGAAAACATCCGTGAATTTTATCAATTGACGAAATCGGTCAAGACAAATGTGTATGCGCTAATGAATATCTCTAAATGGGGCATTGTCAAACAAGATGAACTTGCTGATCTAACAAAGATTCAAGAAGATCTAGTAAGTACTGCGTTAGCAGAACTGCCGGAATTTATTGTCGGGATCAAAGCGAGAATGAGTAAGACAGTTGTTGGTGAAAATGGCATTAAGCCATTAGAATTAGCTAAAAAAATCCAGTCAGAAAACAATGATCTGCCATTGATGGTTCATATCGGTTCTGCACCTCCTGAGTTAGAAGAAGTATTGTCAAGAATGGAAAGAGGCGATGTATTGACCCATTGTTTTAATGGAAAACCAAACGGTATTTTAGATCCAAAGACAGATCAAATTAAAAACTTTGTCTGGGATGCTTACAATAATGGTGTTGTCTTTGATATTGGACATGGGACGGATAGCTTTAATTTCCATGTGGCAGAAACCGCACTAAAAGCAGGAATGAAAGCTACCTCTATTAGTACGGATATCTACATCCGCAATCGTACAAATGGCCCAGTTTTTGATCTAGCAACTACTTTAGAAAAATTGAGGGTAGTCGGCTATTCTTGGGAAGAAATCATTGAAAAAGTTACAGCAGTTCCTGCACGGAATTTTCATTTGAAGAATAAGGGCCAGTTAGCTGTCAATTATGATGCAGATTTGACGATATTTGAGATTGTTGAAAATGAAAAGGAATTGAAAGATTCCAACGGATTTACACGTATAGCTAAAGAACAAATTTTACCGATTAAAACAATTATTGGAGGCGTCATATATGACAATTAGCTATGGAAAGTTTGATTTAAAAGAAGTCATTAATGCATCGGGAAAAATGACGATCCTAGGGGTTTCTAAGGTATCTGAAAGTGTCCTAGCAGCACAACGATTTGGAGGCGAGCATTTTTTTGAGATGAGTGATCTTGCCATCAAAACCGGCGCTTATCTTTCTCAATTACTGAAAGTGGAAGATGCGCAAATCGTTTCTTCTGCTTCAGCAGGGATAGCTCAATCTGTTGCTGCTTTAATCGGACAGGGCAACATGTACCATGTCTATCATCCCTATACAGAAAAAATCGCTAGACGGGAAATCATCATACCTAAGGGACATAATGTAGATTATGGGACACCGGTTGAAGTAATGGTTGCTCAAGGTGGAGGAAAAGTCATAGAAGCTGGCTATGCAAATATGTGTACACCGGAACATGTTTCCATGATGATTACGGAAAAAACTGCTGCGCTTCTATATATTAAAAGTCATCATGCAGTTCAGAAAAGTATGCTGACGGTGGCAGAAATGGTAGAAGTTGCCAAAGCTCATCGTTTGCCATTGATCGTTGATGCAGCTGCGGAAGAAGATTTATTCAAATATAGCGAAATGGGCGTTGACTTAGTGATTTACTCTGGGGCAAAAGCAATCGAAGGTCCGAGTGCCGGACTGGTCATAGGAAAAAAGAAGTATATTCAATGGATTCGGCTACAGTCTAAAGGTATTGGCCGAGCAATGAAAATCGGTAAAGATAATATTTTAGGCTTTACCCAGGCACTAGAAGATTATTTAAAAAATGGGAGCGAATCCGGTGACTCCATGAAGCAACGATTAACGCCTTTTGTTAACGCAATCAATCAACTTCCTGACCTATCAGCGAAAATAGTTCAAGATGGTGCCGGCAGAGATATTTATCGAGCAAGTGTAACGATTAATGGCGATAAAAGTGCGAAAGAAGTCATTCAGGAATTAAAAGCACGAAATCCAGCAGTCTACACCCGAGAATATCAAGCAAATAACGGAATCATTGAGTTCGACATTCGTTCCGTCAGCCAAAACGAAATGGAAAAAATCATAAAAAGATTGAGAGAAATCATGTAGGAGGCTTTTAAATTGTCAGTTATCCCAAATTATTATAAAAATCGTGTATGTTTAAATGTATTAGCTCATTCAGTTGAAAATGCAAAAGCATGCTATGAAGCAGCGGAAGGGCATGTCGTACTAGGTGTGCTATCGAAAAATTATGCTAGTGATGAAGCAGCAATCGAAGATATGAAAAGGTACCAAGACGCAACCAATAATGCGTTGTCAGTTGGATTAGGCGCTGGAGATCCAAACCAAAGTCAGATGGTTTCGCGTTTATCTGGGGTTTTACAACCACAACATGTCAATCAAGTATTTACTGGCGTGGGGACTTCTCGTGCTTTATTGGGTCAAAATGATACGGTCATCAATGGATTGGTTTCACCAACAGGTAAGATCGGCTATGTCAATATTGCTACAGGTCCGTTAAGTTCACAAGCGCCAGCAGCTGAAGTGCCTATTGAAACTGCCATTCAAATGCTGCAAGACATGGGAGGTACTTCAATCAAGTATTTCCCGATGAAAGGCTTAGCACATAGGGAAGAATTTAAAGCAGTTGCGGAAGCTTGCGCAAAATATGATTTCTATTTAGAGCCAACAGGAGGAATTGATCTTTCAAACTTTGAAGAAATTCTGAAAATTGCAATCGATGCAGGTGTAAAAAAAGTGATTCCTCATGTTTACAGTTCAATTATAGATAAAGAAACAGGAGATACGCGTATAGGAGACGTAAGGATACTATTAAGCATGGTAAAAAAAATTATTCACTAACTCATTAGAAAATAAGAAGCTTATTCCAGAATGAAATGGAATAAGCTTTTTATAATTAATTACGGAAATTGTTAATGTAGATAATAATTTAGATGTACGTAAGCAGAAGTACAGAAATGTAAGATTTTCCAATAGTATTTTATTCAACATAATAAATTGTATATCAATTTTTTAGCGAAATTTCTATTTATTCCAAAAATTTCAGTTATTACGGAATCATTTTGTGCTTAATAAAAAGAAACCGTTTTTATATACTGTAAGTGTAGAAAGAAAGGCGGTAGGAAAATGAAAAAAATTATTGCAATCACATCCTGTCCAGTTGGCATTGCCCATACATACATGGCAGCAGAAAACTTAGAGAAGGCGGGGAAAGCAGTTGGCGCCGAGGTAAAAGTCGAAACACATGGTTCTATCGGTATCGAAAATGAATTGACTGCAAAAGATATCGAAGAAGCAGCTGGTGTAATCATCGCAGCGGATACTAAAATAGATAAAACACGATTTGGCGGCAAACCATTGATAACCGTAGGCGTGCAAGAAGGAATTCATCATGCAGATGAATTGGTAGGAGAGATTTTAGCAGGAAAAGCGCCAATCTATAAAAGTACAGAGACCACTATTTCTGCCGAAAATAAAAGTGAATCAGAAAATTTAGGTAAGAAAATCTATAAGAGTTTGATGAATGGTGTTTCATATATGGTGCCATTCGTAGTTACAGGAGGATTATTGATCGCGATTTCATTAACATTGGGTGGAACAGCGACGCCTGAAGGAATCAAGATACCAGAAGGAACGATTTGGGCAACGATGAATAGTATCGGAAGTATTGCTATGGGATTGATGGTTCCAATCTTATCTGCATTTATTGCGCAAAGCATTGCAGATCGTCCGGGACTTGTTCCTGGATTTGTTGGGGGGATGTTAGCAGCAAATGGCGCATTATATGGTAGTGATGCGAATGCAGGGTTCTTAGGCGGAATCATCACTGGATTTTTAGCAGGTTTCATTGCTTTAGGAATCAAGAAAGTACGAGTACCGAAAGCTTTACAATCGATTATGCCAATCATTGTTATCCCAATTTTAGGATCATTGGCAGTTGGTTTTGTGTTTATCTACGTTATTGGAGAACCAGTAGCTCTTTTATTTAGTTCGTTGACTCACTTTTTAGCAGGGATGCAAGGAGGAAGTGAATTTGTTTTAGCTATGATCTTAGGAGCAATGATTGCTTTTGATATGGGTGGACCGTTCAATAAAGTAGCCTTTCTGTTCGGATCTGGCTTGATTGCAGAAGGAAATTATTCCATTATGGGTCCAATTGCTGTAGCTATCTGTATCCCTCCGTTAGCATTAGGATTGGCATCATTGACATTGAAAACCAAATTTACAAAAACAGAACGAGAAGCTGGTAAGGCATCCTTAGCAATGGGGCTGTTCGGGATCACAGAAGGTGCGATTCCGTTTGCTTCAACAGATCCATTACGAGTGATTCCAAGCATTGTAGTCGGAGCGATGACAGGAAGTGTCATCGCAATGCTTTCAGGAGTGACAGATCATGTCGCTCATGGCGGTCCAATCGTAGCAGTTTTAGGAGCAGTCGATCATGTAGCCATGTTTTTTGTAGCAGTGATTGCAGGTATTGCTGTCACCGTGTTAATGTTAAGAATCTTGAAACGAACATTACAACATACTGCAGTTGCTGCAGCAAATGGGGTAGCGGTAGCGGATTTAACAGAATCTGAAACAAGGGATGTTTATACAAAACCTGAAACGTTTGATTCTATTACGGATATTATGTCAGATGAAGCAATCGTTCTAGGAGAAACAGCAACAACAAAAGACGGAGTAATCGAAGATTTAGTCCAACGTTTAGAAAAAACAGCGGCGATCACAGATAAAAACGGATTTAAAGAAGTCATCTATGATAGAGAAAAGGAAAGTACAACGGGAATCGGCATGGGAATCGCTATTCCACACGGAAAATCAGCTTATGTTCGTAAACCAACGGTGGCTTTTGCCAAAAGTCAAGATGGAGTAGAGTGGCATTCTTTAGATGGAAAACTTGCACATATGATCTTTATGATTGCTGTACCTGAAAACAGCCAAGGAGATATGCACTTGAAAATACTGCAACGTCTTTCACGTAAATTGATGGATGATGATTTCCGTCAAGCATTGATGGATGCGCCAGATAAAGCAGCGGTTCACCAATTATTAAGTGAAATGTAATAACATAAGATGAAAAATCGACCGTGATGAGACATAATAGATGTGTTATCATGATCGATTTTTTATTTGGAAGGGAGTTTCTGCTTATTATGAATCAGCGTCAGCAATCTTTGATTTACCAATTAATTGAAACGAATAATTATATCACAATAAAAAAGCTAGCAGAGCATTTCCATGTGTCGGAAAGAACGGTTCATAGCGATTTGAATGTCATCGAAACTTGGTTCAGGGACAAACAGCTGCCTTTGATGATTGAAAGAAAAAAGGGTACAGGAATCTTGTTGAATGGTCTGCCTCACGAAAAGGAACAATTGAAACGAGCACTTAATGAAGAGGCACAAACAGAAATGGATAAAAACCAGCTTCGTCAATTATTGATTTTCCATCTGCTAGTAGCAAAAGACGGATTTAGTCTTGAAGAGCTTTCAGAAAAACTATATGTTGGAAAACGTACGATTCGTAAAGAATTGACAGAGCTGAAAAGCTTTTTTGAGTACCATCATTTACAGCTAGTATCCAAAACAAAACTTGGCACTTTTCTTAAAGGCGATGAACAAGAAAAAAGACAGCTGCTTGTTAAGACGCTACGCAATATGCAGAAAGAAGATCCACAAAGTCCTTCGTTGAAAGAATTTTTTGCCAAAGATACGTTAAAAGTCATCCAACATACATTAAAAGAAGTTTTCTATGAAAATCATCTAGAACAACCAGGAGGACTGACTAGTGTAGAGATTCATATCTATTTTATGCTTGAGCGAATGAAACAGTACCAGAAAGTGAAATTAAGTAAAGACGAAAATGAAGTCGTTGAGCATACCCAAGCACAGCAGTTAAGTAGTCAGATCTTAGCAAAGTTAGCTACTATTTACCCAATTGAATTTTCTCCTGATGAAATCAATTATCTGGCTTTACGTATCGCCAATCTTTTTACAAACTCACAAGCAGCCACACGATTTCAAAAGGAATCTAGTACACTTGCTGATCATTTGATTGTACAAGTGGAGCAGTTTTTAGGTTATTCATTGAAAGAAGATCAGTTACTGAAACAAAACTTAAGGTCTCATTTATCTTCGACCTATTTTCGACTCCATTACGGCTTGCAGATTTCTAATCCACTGACGAAAAATGTATTTAGTACGTACACACAACTTTTTTTAGTTTTACAGTTGATTCTAGAAGATTATTTTGAGAAAGAAAATTTTTATGTTCCGCAAGATGAGACAGCTTATTTAACGATCCATTTCCAAGCGGCGATCGAGCGACACAAACATCAGAAAAGTAAAAGATATCAAGCCGTTTTAGTTAGTGAATATTCAAAAGCTATGGCTACTTTTCTTGAAGCACGGCTGAACAGAGAACTTCCGGAATTAACGATTATAGATTTAATTGAATATAAGCCAGAACTAGAGAGGGAAGACTTTCCACCTGTTGATTTTATTTTAGCTACATTACCGTTTAAACATGCAAATATTCCAGTAATCGAGATTTCACCAATGATCACAGAAACTGACCTGGCTTATCTGACAAAATATATGCTGGAACATGTACCTATCAAGAAGAAAAAAACGTTTGATCTAGCAAGCTTTACTCATCCATTTTTGATCTTTCCTCATCTTGAATGGGCTGACCCAGTAGATATTTTAAATTTTATGGGGAATGTCTTAGTAGAACATCATTATGTGGAGCCGGAATTCGTCGATTCTGTCTTGGAACGAGACCGTCACGCCAGTACTAGAGTGGCACCATTTGTAACGATTCCTCACGGTAATCCGCTGTATGTAAAACATTCGATGATTTCTATTGCAACAATGAAAGAACCGATCCTATGGCATGGGGAACAGATACGTATCGTACTGCTGTTAGCAATAAAGAGAAAGGATTTGAAACATGCAGAGTTCAAAAAAATTTTTTCTGTTATTCACTATTTAGAAAAGCAACCAGAACAAATGGCACAGTTGATGCAATCCAATCATCCACTAGAGATTTTAACCTTGTTGTCTAGTTATGAATAAGCAGATATTAAAAAACTGCCTTTATATCTATAATAATTCTATCTATTTATTTAGAAGTAGAAAACTAAATACAAAAAAAAGAGGATGTGGTCAAAGTTGTGTCACATCCTTAAATACATGTTAGAAACAATCATTTTGAGTCAAAAAACAACGATGGAAAAGACTATTAAAAGAGATTAAGACATGGCAGATGATGAAGGAAGTAGGGGTATAGTAAGCCAATAGATTTCTTGAATATGATGCGAGAACAATTATTCGTCTTTTAAGAAAAAAAGTAGTAGAATCAGTTCATATTAAAAATAAAAAACCTTCCATTTTTGTAGGGTTGGAGGAGGTCACTACCTTGAAAAAAATCGGCTTTTTAAGCTTTGGACATTGGATGGAGCAAGGATCACTCGTGAAAACAGCTCAAGATGCTTATTTGCAATCAATCGATTTAGCAGTGGAAGCAGAAAAAATTGGAGTAGACGGAGCGTTTTTCCGCGTACATCATTTTGCCCCTCAGATTGGGTCGCCGTTTCCTTTGTTAGCTGCAATCGGCGCAAAGACGAATAAGATCGAAATCGGTACAGGACTTATCGATATGCGCTATGAAAACCCTTATTATATGGCAGAAAATGCCGGATTGACAGATATCATCACGCAAGGAAGAGTGCAACTAGGAGTGGGGCGTGGTTCACCTGAACAAGTCCTAGATGGCTGGAAATACTTTGGTTATGATTACAGTGAAGAAGAAATCAAAGAGGTAACACGGGAACGCACCCTTGAATTCTTGGAATTACTTGAAGGAAAATCATTTGCAGAACCAAATCCTCAACCAATGTTCCCACAAGGATCAGGAAAATTACGGATCGAACCTTATTCAGAAGGATTACGACAAAGAATCTGGTGGGGAGCTGGTTCACAGCAAACGGCAATCTGGGCAGCACAACATGGAATGAATCTGCAATCATCTACATTAGTCAATTACGAATCCCATGAGCCGTTCCATATCCAACAAGCAAACCAATTACGTGCGTATAAAGAAGCGTGGAAGCAAGCAAGTCATGATTTTGAACCAAGAACATTGGTCACTCGCTCGATCCAGCCAATCACCACTGATTTGGATCGACGCTTATTTGGACAAGACGGTAATCCGCAACAAGATGCTGTCGGCTATCTTGCTTATCATCGGAACCCGACGATTTTTGGAAAAACTTTTGCAGGTGAACCTGATCAATTAATCAAGGAGCTAGCTGAAGATGAAGCAATCAAAGAAGCAGACACAGTACTTGTCACGATTCCTAATACTTTGGGGGTAGAATACAACATGCACTTGCTTGAAACAATCGTAAAAGATATCGCTCCAGAATTAGGTTGGCGGTAAAAAGGATATTTCTGTAAGTGCAGGATACTTGAGTGAAAAAATAAACACTTCTAATAATCAGTTTAAAGCAAACTCCAAAAGCTAGACTTGAAAATCTGACTTTTGGAGTTTTTTTGTGAATAAACATATAGATAGGGGTACTTATTTTGGATATTCCATTGAGCAGTGAAAATAAGATAAATGAAAAAATTGTTTGTTTATTCATCATTTAGAAAATATTCGATATACTCCGTTTAGTAGATAGAATCGGTTGATATCTGTAGGGTATCATTAGTGTTTTTTACTTTTGTCTCACGCTCTTTTTTGTCTCATTTCATATAAACAATTATTTACTTTGTACTATTTATTTCATTTCTGTGATTTTAATACTTTTTGCTAGATTTTTTACATCAGCTGGAATAACTTTCCCGACTTCTGATTGCTGTGCATTTGACATGCCGCAAGCCATTGCGTACCTTACACATTCTTTTAAAGGATAATTCTGTTCTAATGAATGAGCAAAACCTCCAACAGTGGCATCCCCAGAGCCTGTTGTATTAATGACAGGAATCTTAGGGATCTCAACATTCCAAAATTCTTCTTTTACTTTGACTACTGCACCATACGAGCCGCAAGAAATCATGATAACATCGATATCTTTAAATAAAGGATTTGTTTTTAAATGGTATTTTATATCGCTTTTTTTAGTAATTTTTTGATGGATGATATCTGAAAACTCATGGATATTAGGTTTGATAAACATCGGTTTATACTTACTTGCTAAGACTTCACGGAGATGTTGTCCAGATATATCCATTAATATATAGATGGAAGGATCTATTTGTTCTTTGATATATTGTAATAATTTAGCATACAAAAAGGGGTCTTGATTGTTGACAGAACCATTTATTGTAATGACTGAAAGGTAATTATTTGTGCTGATTTGTTTGATATCATTCATTAATTTTTTGATAGTAGTATCTGCTATTTCAGGACCAGCTTCCACTAGCTCTGTCTGCGTCTCACCATCATGCATGATGGTGACGGCACCTCTTGATTCTTCTGCAATAGGTAAAAAATGCAAATCAAACAAATTTTCATTTTGCAGCATATCTTGAATCATACCGCCAAAATAACCGCCCAAAAACCCCGTTAAAATAACTGATGAACCTAGTAAAGCAGAAGCTCGTCCGCAATTGATTCCCTTGCCGCCTACATAGCGTACCGGAGAAGCAAAGCGTGTCATCGTACCTAATTCAAAGTGTTTTGTAAAATAAATGGAATCAATGGATGGGTTCATCGTGATTGTCAGTATCATTTTTTGGCTCCTTTAATATGGTTAAGTATTTTGAATAATGATGGAAATCTTGTTCTGATAAATGATTATCGGTTATTAGATAATCAAAATCGGTTAATTTTCTAAAAGTATAGACATCTGATTTATTTAATTTTGAATAATCTGCAACAATACATTTGATTTTGGCTGCATTGAGCGCTGCATTTTGAATATTTCCCTCAATAAATTGAGCAGTTGTGACATTGTTTTCAAATATTCCATTTGTTGCAGCGAAAGAGATATCGACATTCAAACTTTCAAAAGATCTTTCTGCAACTTCCCCAATGAACTCTTCTGTAATAGGAGAAAATTCGCCACCAGTAAGTAAAATCCGATAACTAGAATGATTCTTCAAATAGTTGAAAGCAATCAAACTATTTGTAATTACAAATAGATTTTTCTTTTGAATGAAAGGGAGTGCATACAGGATTGTTGTACCGGCGCCTACATAAATAGTAGAATTATCCGGAATTATACTGTTCATGACTTGACCAATATATTTTTTTTCGGCTACATTTGTATCAATCTTTTCTTGAGTCGATAGTTCTCGATTATAAGGTTCCTTTCGTTCAACGCCGCCATACAGCTTTTTTACTTTATTTTTTTTTGCTAATTCAGTGACATCTCGGCGTATGGTCATTTCTGATACGCCTAATTTGTTAGCGATTTCTGAATTAGTTAAATAAAAATCTTTCTCTAATAACGTAATGATTCGTTCTTGTCTTTCTTTTTTCAACATATAAATTACTCCTTTAACATAAAAGTCAAGTTTTGTTCGACTTTGTTCTTCTTAATTATATAGATAAACGATTTTATTTTCAAGTAGATCAAATTTAACAAAATAAATTTCTTTTGAAAGCGTTGACAAAACGAACTAACAGAAATATAATATTCTTGTAAACAAAGATGAACTTAGTAGAACACGAAATTAACAAACTTAATCAAAAAGAGGGTGGAGAAATGGAATATAAAGAGATGTTTGTTCCTAGTCTGATTCAATTAGCGGTAGACGTAAAAAATAAAGAAGAAGCTTTTTTAATAGCTGCCCAACGATTAGAAAAAATGGGGTACGTCAATGAGAATTATTTGAATGGGCTAATTGCAAGAGAAAGAAAATTTCCTACAGGATTGATTACTAAGTATTTAAATATTGCACTGCCACATTCGGAATGTGAATATGTCGAAAAGCCATTCGTTTTTGTTATGCAGCTGAAGAACCCAATTTATTTTTATCAAATGGGGGATAATCAGGAAATGACTGTAGAAAATCTATTTTTTTTAGGAATCAAAGAACCAAAAGAACAAGTAGGATTACTTCAAGCGTTTATGAATTTATTCATGGATGAAACATTCGTAGAAAATTATAAGAAACAAGAAACACCGCAAAAAATATACGAACTTATTACAAATTATATTTAGGAGGAAGAAAAATGAAGAACCGGTTAATTGTCGCATGTGGAAGTGGCGTAGCAACGAGTCAGACAATTGCGAGTAAGATCCAAAGTATGTTAGAAGATGATGGCATTACATTTCCTGTAGAAGCAGTTGATTACAAATCAATCCAAAATGAGCTTCCTACTGCTGGAATCTATGTGTATGTCGCACAGCCTGATGATGAAGTACTTGAACAAGCAAAAGATTTAGGTATTGAAGTATTTCCAGGAATTCCATTTTTAACTGGAATGGGCGTAGAACCTATTTATGACAGTATCAAAGAGTTAATACAGTAAAGGAGGATTGTTGGATAAAAAATTGTCTCGTAGTTTTTCTACTATATTTCAAAAGAAAGAAGGTTTATTTATGGAAGTCTTCCAAACCGTGATCAATTATGTTTTGAATTTAGGATCAGCTATTTTTGTTCCTTTGATTATTTTGATACTTGGATTATTGGCAGGGATGAAATTTAAAAAAGCATTCATGTCTGCATTGACTTTAGGGATCGCTTTTAGCGGGATGTCTATGGTCATTGGCTATATGTCTAACGCAGTAAGTCCAGCATCAGAAGCATTGGCTAAAAATACGGGAATCAGTTTGCCGGCGCTCGATCTAGGGTGGACGGGTGCAGCAAGCATCACATGGTCGTGGAGTTACGCTTTTATATTCTTTGCAGTAACGATTGGGGTCAATTTTGTACTCTTACTTTTTAATTGGACGAAGACGTTAAATGTTGATATGTGGAATGTTTGGGGGAAAGCTTTAACTGCTTATTTAGTTTATTATGTTTCTGGTAGTTTGGCTGCAGGCTTTCTTACAGCAATGGTTCAAGTTATATTGGAATTAAAGCTTGGTGATATGTTTCAGAAGCATATACAGGATCTCACAGGGATTCCATTAGTAACAGTGACTCATTTTATGACATCTGCCGCTGTCTTGTTGCTCCCTTTCAATATGATCATGGATAAAATACCTGCATTGAATAAACGAGCGGATACGAATGCATTGAAGAAGAAAATTGGGATCTTCTCTGAAAACTCTGTAATGGGATTCATTATTGGCTTGGGACTTGGCTTTGCTGCTGCGTACGGTGTCTCAGGTTCTCTTAATCTGGCAGTACAGACTGCGACTGCATTAAGTCTGTTCCCGATGATCTCTAAAATGTTCATGCAATCTTTGTCTCCTTTAGCAGACGCGATGTCAGAATTTATGAAAAAGCGATTTAAGGATCGTGAAGTATATATTGGATTGGACTGGCCGATATTAGCTGGTCGTTCAGAGATTTGGGTTACTGCTATTTTACTTGTTCCTGTGTTTATCGGTTATGCTATTATTTTGCCAGGAAACCAAGTATTACCATTAGCAGGGATCATCAACTATTCGATTGCGGTCGGCGGATTGCTTCTAACAGGAGGAAACTTGGCTCGTATGCTGATCCTGGGAATCCTCACGATGCCTATTTATTTGTACGGTGCCACTTATCTTGCGCCAATACTCAGTGATTTAGCAGAAAAAAGCGGAGCAGTTGAGGGAATCAAGAAAGGACAGTTGATCACATGGTCATCAATAGAAGGGCCGGAGTTCAGGGTTTTATTTGCGGAGGCATTTAATAGAAATATTCTCGCTATTGTAGGATGCGTAATTTTTCTAGGATTGTTTGTTCTACTTTATAAATATATGATAAAAGCGAAAGTCCCGAGCGAACGTTATGCTGAACTGCAAAAATAGCATCGAAATGGTGGGAAAGCAATGAAAAGAGAAGAGATAGAAAAAATAAAATGGACAGTCGTTCTTTGTGGTACACTTCTGCTATTTCTATATGGACTCTTTACTCAGAATATCATCATCAATCTATTGGTCATTTTTTTCGCACTAGTGATCTATAAATATGGAAATCACGTTTTATTCAGAGAGTACGATGAAAAAAGAAAACAGAAAATAGAAGAATCAATGAAAATAAAAGAAGCTACCAAAGAAATATTGAGAGAAAAAAGTTTTATAAAAAGATAATGGAGGGGTCATTATGTCAGATGGACGTATGTTATTTGAGAGAGAACGACAGGACATGGCACGTATCGTAAGAGTGATTTTCGAAAGGAAAAATACAAATGTGGCAGGAGGGAATTTTTCCTTTAAAACCACTGATGATCAAGGAAAAGACTACATTATCATGACACCGACCATGATGTCAGAAGCCTATCTTGGAGAGATTTCTCCTGCACAAGTTCTAGTAGTAGAACCAAGAACGCGTAGAATCGTTGATGGAGTCGGTCATTTAACTCGTGAAATCAATATGCATGAAGCGATGTACGAGACTAATCCAGCAATCAAAGCTGTCTTGCATGCACATGCGCCTAATGCAATGTTCTGGGCGACTACTGGGTTGCCTATGCCTAATTTGACAGAAGCCACAGCTAAAGTAAAAGAGATTCCTGTCATGGACTTTGAGCCTAATTGCTCTGAAGAACTTGCTGAATTGACAAGCGATTATGTAAAAACACATGATTTAGAGTTGCCCCATATGTTATTACTCAATTCACATGGCGTATTGATCAACACAGGTGGAGAATCAGGAATCGAAGCTATCCATAAAGCACTGCAAATCCTTGATACAGTCGAATGGAATGCAGAAATCGCTTATAAACAGACGATTTTCCAAGCACTAGGGATTACTGATGGGTTTTATTCGAAAGGTGAGAAAATCGGTAGATTGGAAGATTTGAAACATAAAACGGCTATTTATAATAAATCTGTTATTACAGCTAGCGGAGACTAACCTATCTGGCAAAAAAACTACGACTTTCACACACTATGATCCAGATTGATGTCTGCTTCAGGTTGTGTCATATAAGTCGTAGTTCTTTTCTTTTATTTAGTTAGAAGATGCTCTGTCCATTCCCTCGCTTGCTCGATTTCGTCCATCGTCAACTGATGACCTGTTACAGTTAGCTGAATCGTCACATTTGCTTGGCGTGTTTCGAATTGATCGGCCAATTCTTTAAAGGAAGCAGGGGAAACGATTGGATCGTTATCACCATAAGAAAGCCAGACGGTTTTATCCTCTAATGTGGAACGGCTTTGATGGACACCTAGAGACATTGGATGGAAAAACAACCCTTTATTTAGCATGGTCTCACGCTCCAATAATAAATGAGCAGCGATGTTTGCGCCATTTGAATAGCCGACAAGCAGCCAATCGCTTAACGGTATCTGTTCTGTTTCGCTGATATCTTTGATTTTTTCATGGAGCTTATCTGTTTCTTTTTCCAAACTGTCCAGGTCGAATTGATTCAATCCATTACGCTTGAAAAAACGATTCATCCCATCTTCTTGGACCGTGCCACGAAAAGAAAGCAACGTACTGTTTGGTGCAAGAAAGTGAGCGATATCCAGTAAAGAATGTTCATCGCCACCTGTGCCATGAAGTAAGATCAAATGCTTGCCACTTGTTCCTTTTTCAAAAATGTAGGACATTTTGTTCCCTCTTTTCTGTTTCTATAGATGCAAATGAAGTGGCATGAAGAGATTATTCACGTTTTTTATTTGCGTCACTTGTATCGAAAGGACGGACATAGGCTTCAATGGCTTCACGACGTTCTTCTAAGAATGGAGGAAGAGATAGTTTTTCTCCAGCGGATTCTGCTGGTTCATCTTCAAGGAATCCAGGACCGTCAGTTGCTAGTTCAAACAGTACGTGATGAGCGGCTAGGAAGTACTCAGATTGGAAATAGAAACGATCGACGAAACCAGAATTTGGCAATTCAATCTTATTGATTACTTGAATCCAGTATTCCAATGCTTCTTTGTCTGCTACACGCAATGCTAAGTGATGGATATTTCCAAATCCTTCGATTGCTTTTGGCAAGTCTGTCCGATGTTCAATAATGATGCTTGCACCATTTCCGCCTTCACCGATTTCAAATAAGTAGAAATCTCCTGAATGGTCTGTTTCTTTGAATCCTAAGATTTTTTCAAGAATCAAGCGGATATGCTCTAATTGACTGACACGGACAAAGACAGGTCCAAGTCCTGTGATTGCAAATTCTGTCGGTACATTGCTGTTTTTCCAAGGAACGCCAGCTGCTACACCTTGATTGTTTTCGTCAGAGATCAATTGATAATATTGATTATCAAAATCTTCAAACTCGATATATTTTTTGCCGAAACGTTCATTGATTGCTGAATGAGCGACATCATATTTTTCAAATCGTTCCAACCAAAAGTCTAATGCAGCGTCACTTGGCACACGGAAAGAAGCACGAGAGATCGTATCTGTTCCTTTTTTTCCTTTTGGCTGATTTGGGAAATCAAAGAAAGTCATATCTGTTCCTGGTGCACCAGTATCATCTGTAAAGTAAAGATGGTAAGTTTCGATGTCATCTTGGTTAACGGTTTTTTTGATTAAGCGCATTCCTAAAATATCTGTAAAAAAGCGGTAGATTTTTGTTGCGCTAGATGTCATTGCTGTAACGTGGTGAATTCCTCTGATTTGTGTATCCATGATAAATTTCCTCCTGTTGACTTACAAAAAGTAAGTAATTGATTTAGACATAGTATAGAGGGTGCATCTTTATTTTGCAATTAATTTGTCTTCTAAAGTATCAGGAAGGAATCAAGAATGAAAAGAGGAGGAACGGATCAATAAAATAAAAAAACTTACGACTAGCTGTATCGATTTCAAACAAACTAGCTTTAAAAAACTAACTTTAGAATCATTACGGGTGGTCATAAGTCTTTTTATGATTAGATGGAAACGAGCTTCTGAAAGTACTTGGTAAATGTTATTCAAAAGATTGTATCTGTGACCATCAATCGACTCAAAACTAAGCGACTTTTTCACAACCTCTGATTCACGGTGTTCAAAAGCCAGTTTCTCGGTAGTAAGTCAAATTTATGCAAAAATGAGGAAAGCCATTTTCACAAAATTTTTCTTACTACTCGAAACTAAGCGACTTTTTCACAACCTCTTTGGTTAAGTTGAACGCACATCCAGCACAGAATAGTTCCGAACATCAAAACGGTTTCGGCTGGAAGAATATTCAATCGGCTGGCCATCTTTGAGATAGACGACTTGCTGAACTTCCAGTACAGGATCGTTTTCTGCACAGTTCAAATATTGCTGATCATATTCATCACTTTTATCTGCAGAAATAGCACGATAAGCCCCTGCAAAATGGACATTCAATTCTTGATGAAGATGATCATAGATAGAGGCTAACAAATGTTCTTTTTTTAAACCCGGCACAAGATGGACTGGCATAAAGGTATGCTCTAAAACATATGGCTCGCCATCTAAGATCCTTAACCGGTGAATATTGTAGACAGGTTGCTCGGCATCGATCATCAATCGTTCTTGGATATATTGATTAGGGAATTCAACATCAAAATGAATGATTTGACTCTTCAAAGAACGATTTCTGCGTTTCATTTGGAGGCTCAAACCTTCATACTCGTTAGCGGGCGATGTGTCTTTTTGCATGAATGGATGATTCAAAATTTTCGTTCCTGATCCTCGCTGCGAATAGACAAGTCCTTCCATCGCTAAGATATTGATGGCTTTTTTGATTGTCATCCGGCTCGCACCAAATTCTTTTACCAAGTCCACTTGATTAGGCAAAAAACTATCGGGAGGATACTCTTTTGAACGGATTCGTTCCCTTAAAATATTTGCGATTTCTTCGTATTTTGGCACGTTATTCACCTCTTCTAGAGTATAACGAAAGATTATGCTTCCGACAACTCGAAGTAGCATCTGGAACATTGTTTATTCGAAAAAAGAGGATATGACAAGTTTCTTGTCACATCCCCTTAATGATCCATTAAGCAATATCTAAATCTGGTTGTTTATCTAATACTTTCAAGAACGGGTACCAGATAAAGGCAACGATGATAAAGTCGATGACTTGCAGCATACCACCAAGCCATGAATTTGTTGCTAAGACACCGCTTGCAATGATTGGCACAGTCCATGGAACTGAGACGCCAGTTGGTGCAGGGACAAGTCCAGCAGCCATTACCAAATAATTGAACGTCGTTACGATTAGAGGCGCTACGACCCAAGGAATAAGGATTGTTGCATTCAATACGATTGGTAGACCAAAAATCGCTGGTTCATTTACATTGAAAATACCAGGTGCTAAAGCTAATCGACCAACATCACGATACTGTTTCTTTTTAAGAACAAAGGCCATCAATAAAACGACAGCTAAAGTCATTCCAGAGCCACCAATACCAACAGTGAAGGTTTCCATGAATGGTTTTGTGATGATGTGCGGCAATTCTTTTCCATGTTGATAAGCTTCTAAGTTATCAAGCATCAGTGTATTCCAAATCGGGTCCATTACAGAGTTGACGATGATTTGCCCGTGAAGTCCGAAGAACCATAAGAATTGGACAAAGAACAAAGCAATCAATGTTGCAGGTAAACTACTTCCCAAACCAGTTAATGGTTTTTGGATCACTTCATAAACGACATCATGTAAGTTAGCATTGAAAATACCAGTCATCACAGCGTTGATTACTAAGAAAACAGTTAGTGTGACTACAGCAGGGATCAAAGCGGCAAATGATTTTGTTACTGCAGGTGGAACTCCATCAGGCATTTTGATCTGCCAACCGCGTTTCGTGATTCTGCAGTAGATTTCTCCAGCCAAGAAAGCAGCGATCATTCCAATGAACATTCCTTTTGCGCCAAGACGATCAAGTGAAAGAACACCAGTTACATCTTCACCACCAACGGTTTTCATTGCAAAAGGCGTAAGAATCAAGAAGCTGGCAAAAGACACGGCACCACCGAAAATACCTTCAACGTCATAAGATTTTGATAAATAATAGCCGATACCAAAAGTAACAAAAACCGACATGATGCTCATTGTTGCATTTTGCCCATTACCGAATAAGTTCGATAAAGTTCCCTTTGTTGCGTCACTGAAAAAAGGCAAGTTATTGATAACGACAACAATCGAACCGAACATTGTTAAAGGGAAGGAAAGCATAAACGCATCCCGTAAAACTGTAAGGTAACGATTTTGCCCTAATAAATTAGCTAAGGGCATGATTTTCTCAGAAATCTTGTCCATAAAACCGTTCATTTTTATTCACCTCAAATTTATTTGCAATCGATTACATACAAAGTATAACGCCGAATATTTTAAATGTCTAGTCATTTTTATAAAAAGTATTGATTTATTTTTTTAGGTTCGTTATGATTACGATATCAAGAAGAAAAGAGAGGAAGTACAAAATGAAAACCTACACATTTCCAGAAAATTTTTGGTGGGGTTCTGCTGCTAGCGGACCGCAAACAGAAGGAAGAGTAAGTAATGACGGGAAAGGAGAAAATATTTGGGATCATTGGTATACATTAGAGCCTGAAAAATTCTTTAATCAAGTAGGACCTGAAAAAACTTCGCAAGTTTACACAAAATACAAAGAAGATGTTCAGTTAATGAAAGAAACTGGCCATAACACATTTCGTACATCTATCCAATGGAGTCGTTTGATTCCAGAAGGGACAGGTGAAATCAATCAAAAAGCTGTTTCTTTTTATCGAGATTATTTTACTGAATTGCTGAACAATGGTATCGAGCCTTTTGTAAATCTTTACCATTTTGATATGCCACTGTCCTTGCAAGAAAAAGGCGGATGGTTATCAAGAGAAACGGTTGACGCTTATGTTTCTTATGCAGCCGCGTGTTTTGAATTGTTTGGAGACCTAGTCAAAAAATGGTTTACTCATAACGAGCCAATCGTGCCTGTAGAAGGAGGCTACTTGTATCAATTCCACTATCCAAATCATATCAATATGAAAGAAGCGGTCCAAGTAGGCTATCATGAGAATTTAGCAAGTGCAAAGGCAATCAAAGCCTACCATGAAGGTTGTCATGATGGTGAGATCGGAATCATCTTGAATCTGACACCAAGTTATCCGAGAGATGAAACGAACCCAGAAGATGTAAAAGCGGCGAAGATCGCTGACGCATTCTTCAACCGATCATTCCTTGACCCTGCAGTGAAAGGCGAGTTTCCACAAGAGTTGATCGAGATTGTCAAAACATTGGGGATAATACCTGACATTCATGAAGGAGACTTAGAACTCATCAGAGAAAACACAATTGACCTGTTAGGAATCAATTATTATCAGCCTCGTCGGATCAAAGCAAAAGAAACACCGATCAATCACGAACAAAGCCCCATGCCAGATGATTATTTTGATAATTACGACATGCCCAATAAAAAAATGAATCCATATCGTGGATGGGAAATTTACGAAAAAGGCATCTATGATATTTTAACGAATACAAGAGAAAACTATGGTAATATCAAATGCTATATTTCTGAAAATGGGATGGGAGTCGAAGGAGAAGAACGTTTTGTTAACAGCGAAGGCATGATTGAAGATGATTATCGGATCGAATTTGTGACGGATCATTTGAAATATGTCCATCAAGCAATCCAAGAAGGAACGAATTGTGTGGGTTACCACATGTGGACATGTATGGACAACTGGTCATGGACAAATGCTTACAAAAATCGCTATGGCTTTATCGCTGTTGACTTGGAACAAGACGGCAAACGCACGATTAAAAAATCAGGTCGCTGGTTTAAAAAGGTCTCTGAAAAAAACGGATTTGATGCCTGATATTTTTTGATAAAACGTTCACAAAATGTTTGTCCTAACACTGTAATCATGCTACACTAACAGTGAAGGAGGCGTTTACAATGGTAGACACTTATCGCAATATTTTAGTAGCAATTGATGGTTCTGAAAAGGCAGAAAAAGCATTTCTTGAGGCAATCACGATTGCCAAACGAAATCAAGCAACGTTGCACATCCTGTATGTCAATGAAGTAACAGGCAATTACTTTGGTGATTTTGCATTTGTTACAACAAGCCTGCAGGAAGAATTGGATGAGGTTGCGGAAAATCAGATGAAAGAACATCGAAACTTGGCAATCGAAAAAGGCCTGACAGATATCGAGACATATGTTCTTTACGGTTATCCAAAGACACTGATCGCTAATTTCCATGAATCGAAAGAACCAATCGATCTGATTGTCATGGGGGCGACAGGTCTGAATGCGGTAGAACGTGCACTAGTAGGCTCCACTACTTCCTATGTAGTCAACCACGCATCATGTAACGTCATGGTTGTAAAATAAATTAAGGGAACAGAAAGCAAAAAAGCATAACGCTTCTTTTGCTTTCTGTTCCTTTTTATTTTTTGCAAAAAATTACTTTACCTGATGAAGTAATCATGCTATGCTGATTACAACGACAGATGGAGTAATATGGAGGAAAGAACATGATTTCAAGTGATGGAATACGCGGATACAATGATGCGATTATTTTATCGATCCTTAACAAAAACGATTCTTATGGATACGAAATTTCTAAAACGATCCGTGAGAGGACAAATGATTCCTATGTAATCAAAGAGACGACACTTTACTCCGTTTTTGCCCGTTTAGAAAAGAATCAATTGATTGTTTCGTACCCTGGTGAAGTGACCCATGGAAAAAAACGGACCTATTATAAAATCACTGAAATAGGACGTAATCTTTTAGAAGAAAAAAAGCAAGAGTGGCTGACGACGAAAGACGTGGTCGATCAATTTTTGGAGGGAAAGTAAATGGATACAATCCGTAACTATTTAGAAAGTCTTTTTATCGGAGTACCCAGAAGTACCGAGATAGAAAAGCTGAAAGCTGATCTGTTGGCAAATATGGAAGATCATTATCATGAATTAATGGGAGAAGGGAAAAATGAACAAGAGGCCATTGGTACAGTCATCTCGACATTTGGTTCAATCGATGAATTATTAGAAGAATTAGATGTCAAAAAAGAAAATCCAAGTCCCGAGACAGAATCAAATTCAGCTTTGATTTATTTAAGTGAAGCGGAAAACTACTGGAAAGAATACAGAGCAGCAGGTCTTCAAGTAGCGTCAGGTGTCCTATTCACTTGTTTATCCTTTGCAGGATTTCTGTTCTTTTGTTCAACAGGCTATGCATTCATGGGTGTTTCTTGTCTGATTTTCGGTATAGCATTAGCTGTCGGTTTTTTCATCGCTTCTGGTATGAAAATCACCCGCTTAAATCACTTTTTGTATAATAGAAAAATACCTGAAAAAGTATTAGCAGAAGCAAAAGAAAAAGAAGAAGCGTATCAGCGAAGTTTTGGCTTCTCGTTGATTGCAGGAATCGGATTATGTATTTTTTCACTTTTCCCACTTTTTGCTTCGATTTTGTGGTATATGGATGGTAGTATCGGTGCCTCTGGATTTTTTGTTACCGTAGGAACGGGTGTCTTTTTGATTATTTATGGCAGTCTTGTCCGTCATTCTTATCGTCAGTTCACTCAAAGCACTTATTCGTGGTAAGTGTGCGCAAATTTGAACACCGTGAGTCAGAGGTTGTGACAGAAGTAGTTAGCTACAAGAATTAGCTTCAAGAAATTTTGGCTTATTTTTCGTAGAAGCTACTTCTGGAACACTAGTTATTCGAAAAAATGACTGTGACACTTTTTTGTCACAGTCATTTTTATATAGAATAATTTAAAAATTCATCATCTAACTCCATAGAATTGTCTAAATCGCTTACCCACGTGAAATCGTTATAGACAGATTTGAGCTGGCTTCTGCGCCATTGAACAGGGATAAAAAGACGCATACTATCTTCATTGAACCCGACTAATAATTTTTTTCCGTCAGTAATGATAGGACGTTGCAACAAAGTAAAATGTGAGACGATTAAATCGACAAGTTCTGAGGTCGTACATTGGTCGATTTGATCTTTTAAATTTTTATAATCAATCGAGCGTTTAGCTAATAGATCGTCAAATCCGTTTTCTGTTAATGATAATAAATAAAAGATTTCTTTTCTGGTTAAAGGCTGTTTAGGCGTGAAAATTCGTTCTCTGTAAGGCATTTGATGGTCTTTCAGCCAATTTGCCATCAGATGGTAACTATGTGTACGAGAAGAATAGATCGTAAGCATAACAAAACTCCTTAAATTTTCCATTAATTTGTTCGATCTGTTGAGATAAATAATAGGTAAGGAGCTGAGCACAAGCGTGAAACAACCCAAACATCAATAGAAATAACTTTCTAAAGTCTTAAATTTGCGACGAGAAACAACTAGACTAATAGAAGGAATGTCTCAGCCATTTGGCTTCCTGTTTGTTTTTCTTGCTTATGCTGCAGCTCCTCGGGAAAGGGTTCTAACAATTTGAAGAAGGTTGATGATTGATCTAGTTTCAATTGTGTGAAATTTGAAATCTGGTGTTTTTACTAGATGAATCATCTAACAACTATGATTATAACTTATAGAACTGTTGTTTTGCATTCTGTTTTGTTATAGTTGTTATAAAGTTTTATTTTATTACAGAACCTATTTAGTTAAGAGCGTATAGTTAAAAGTTAAAATTGCTGATTCACATAGAGTTTATGACTTCTTGGAAATTCTTTTTCAATCAGTTTTTTCATCTGTTTATGAAATTCTTTTTTTTCAGTAAACATAAAGGTTTGGGTATCGTAACCTTCTTCATGTAGGAAATAGATTATTCCTTTTTCTGTGTTTTGCGTATAAGCTTTTATACTCCTGTCTTTTTTGAAAGAACAGATCGTATAGTTTTCTATTTGGTCTGGGAGACGTTTGATTTTCTTCAAAATGACTTTTTTATCCTCAAGTTTCATTTTTTCACCTGACTTTATTTTTTATCATATGGAAATCATAGCGCCATTGGTTATATGAAAACAAGAAGGATACTGAAATATATATAAATCGAATAGCGGGTATTTGTTATTAGAATAACTAGTCCAAATAAATGACAACTATTTTCTGATTTATTACAAATGTTTTTTCAAATAAATTTGATTACCAAGAAAAGGTAGTGGTATATTTACTGAGGGATACTTTGAAAAACATATGATAGAAACAGTAACAGCATCATGAAAAAATTTTTTTATAAAAATGGAGGGATTGATTTGATGGAAGAACAGTATGTACAAGCAATGACGATCGCAGGATCAGATAGCGATGGAAGCGCAGGGATGCAAGCAGATATGCATACATTCTTTACAAGAAGTGTTTACGGTGTTTCTGTCATGACCGCATGTGTTGCAGGAAATTCTTACGGAATCGGAGCAAGTGTGACCTTGCCAACCGATTTTATCGATAAAGAATTTGAACTGATTGCAGAGGACTTTCAAATACGTGCAGCTAAAACAGGTATGCTAGCAGATTCAAATTTGATTGAGACAGTTGTAAAAAATTATCAAAAATATGATTTTGGTCCATTAGTCGTGGATCCCGTGATCGTAACGAAACATGGAAATCTTTTACTAGAAGAATCTGCTTTACAAAGCTTGAAAGAAAAACTTGTCCCTTTGGCAGAAGTACTGACACCTAATTTTTACGAAGCAGAAAAGCTGACTGGACGGACATTAGCAACTGAAGAAGATTTTGTGCAAGCAGCAAAAGAACTGCAAGATATGGGTGCGAAAAACGTCATGATCAAAGGACATCATGCAAAAGATGCGCAGCAAGAAACAGTCAACGACTACGTATTGCTTGAATCAGGAAAATCATTTTGGCTGAATGCGCCATTTTATCCTACTGACCGGATCAATGGAACTGGCGATTCGTTATCTGCATGTATTGCAGCCGAATTAGCTAAAGGAAAAACAGTAGAACAAGCAATCCGATTGGCAAAAGACTATGTAAACCGTGCGATTCGTGAAGAAATAAACGTAGGGCATAAATATGGACCAATCAATCATTGGGCAGCCGGTGAATTAGAGTAAAAGAAAGAGGTTGTGAAAAATTCGCTTAGTTTCGAGTATTAAGAAAAATTTTGTGAAAATGGCTTTCTACATTTTTGCATAAATTTGGCTTAATACCGAGAAACTGGCTTTTGAACACCGTTTACCAAGAGGTCGT
>CXSP01000022.1_pt1 | contig 47049 bp, 44 predicted proteins | sample 591501 | NCBI WGS metagenome assembly CXSP01 (sample SAMEA3491350, study PRJEB9169) | human gut metagenome | biome: ENVO:mammalia-associated habitat; material: ENVO:feces | place: Bangladesh | collected 2010-04-07 | reverse complement strand
TTTGCGCTTGGTGCCGTTTGGCTTCTGCCAACGTAACGGATAAACCTTCGATACTCCCAGATAACGTATGTTGCATGGGACAATTTTCATTTGACAAATAAACTGGGTGGTCAGGATCAAATGTTTTTGCTACAATTTCCTCTGCTTCGCTTCTCGTCACACCTACTACTACGCCCATTGCATAACCGCTTGGATAAGCTTCTTTCATTAAGACTGCGCGGTGATAGACTAGTTCCGCTGCATTCTCAAATGTCAAAGATCGACAAGCAACAGCTGCACAAAAAGCACCGATCGAATGTCCTGCTACAATATCAGGCTGAATACCGTTTTTTTCCATTTCATCTAAATAAAATACTGCTTTTGTCAGTAATGCTAGCTGGATAAAAACCGTATCTTGATAGTTTTCTTCTTTATCAACTAACCGATACCCCGTCACATTTTCTAAACGTTCCATGTACATTTCAGGGATATCCGCTAACATCCCTAACTTCTGACTGCCTTGCCCAGGAAATAAGAAACCTGTACTCATGAGCCTCGCCTCCTTAGCACTTACTTTTTCCACTGCTATCTTAGTCAATTTCTGCTATAATAAAAAATGCCAAAAAAAGAAAAAACCATAACAAAAAGGTATGGATGGGATGGATAATTGTGAAATTGCTTCATCTACAGTATTTAAAAAAAGTGTTCGAAACAAAAAATGTCACCCAAGCAGCCAAAGAATTATTTATTTCTCAACCTGCCTTGAGCCGTGCGATCAAACATTTGGAAAACGAATTAGGAGTCCCTTTGTTTTACCATAGCGGTAGAAACATTGAGACAACTGTTTATGCAGAAGAATTCTATCCATATGCAGTCAAAACATTAGACACATTAGAAGAAGGAATCAAATTATTGTCTTCGGTCAATGAGAAGATCGTTACTTCCGTCATTTTGTATTTAGAGGTAGCCTCTGTTTCTATTCCGAACTTGGTCCGAATTTTTATGGAAAAGCATCCTGATATCCAATTAACGATCATGCAACATCATTTACCAGATGATATTACCGACCCTGTACTGTACATCACTTCGGAGATGAAGCCTGGCATGACCAATATTCCTATCATGAAAGAACCTGTTTATGTAGCCATTCCTAAGAAACATCCTCTTGCGAAAAAAGAACATCTGCAATTAGAAGATATCCAACGCACCCCCATCTTGATGCTGTCAAAGAGCAATGCCTTCCGTCATACACTGGATGCAGCACTTGAAGCGAAAAGTATCGAATTGACGATCAGTTCGACGACAGATGATCCTGCGACATTACGTTCTATTGTCAAGCAAGGCTTAGCTGTTAGCTTTTTCCCAAAAGTTTCTTGGTCTTACGATAAAAATGATCCTTTCGTCTTGCGGGAAATCAAAGATTTGCCCTTGACACGAACAATTTATTTATCTTCTAGCTTCACAGAAGATCATCCTTTGATCAAAATGATTGCAAAAACGATGCGAGAATTTTATTTAGGAAAATAAAAAGAAAAGAGCTGTGACAAAATTCTTGTCGCAGCTCTTTTTTTCGAATAAACGGTGTTCCAGAAGTAACTTCTTCAGAAATAAGCCCAAATTTCCCAAAAATTTGAGAAGCTATTTTCGTAAATTCCTTCTTATTTCTTGAAGCTAAACACTTCTGTCACAACCTCTTCTCTATTGTCCTATACATTCATTGCGTTGATTTGAAACTTTCATCAATCAAACCTGCTAGTTCATCTAGTTTTTCTATTTTACGTAGATCAACAGAGATCCAATGTTCTTTATTCATGTGATAGGCTGGAAAATACCCCTCTTTTCCTCGCAAAATACCGCCAAGTTCAGGATCGACCTTCAAATCAAGGATATCGATGATCCTATGGTCACTTGCATCATCATAGATTTTTTCTTCTGGAACAGACATCAGGACCCCAAACCATTTTTTGCTTTTTTGATGTCTGAATACGCAATAATCAGGGAATTTTTTAAAAATATATTCTGGAGACAAATTGTATGTTTCATCGATGTGATCGATTAGTTCTTTTTCCGTTAGCATCTGCTTCCATCTCTTTCTTATTGATTCTCTTTATTCAAACATACCACGTAAGAATAGAAAAATGAATACTGGTTGAAAGATCAGATGAAACTTGACCACCGTTTATTTTCTCCGTATTCTTAGAATAGAAGGGAGTCTGATTTATGTATTCACTAATGAAAAAAATCATTACCGAAAAAGATATTCGACGTCATGTTTCTTTAGTCGAACAATTGCTGAATCATACAAAGATAACCGTAAATGAATTAGCTGAAATCATAAGGACAACCGAACGAACGATTTTTTCTGACCTTCAATCTATTCGCTCTCATCTGCCCGAAGGCTGGGACATCTTCAGCGATCAAGCAGGAATCAGTTTGCAAAACCAGCAAAATTTATTAACAAATGACCTTTGGGAGATTTTTTTCAAACAATCAGTCAGTGTCGAACTGCTGAAAAATCTGCTTTTTACAAAAAAAGTTGCTGTCCCTGATTTTCTAGCGGATCATGGGCTTTCTTATGGGACATTGAAAAGACATGTGACTAAAATCAATCAGCGTTTAGCAAGTTACGACTTGCAGATCGATTTGACGAAATATACAGCTTGTATTCTTGGAAAAGAGCGTGCGATTCGTACTTTCTATCATCGATTGCTGATTCCTTTCACTCATAACAACTATTTTTTCGAGGATTATTCAATCCATGAATCCCATTATTTTCAATTTTTAAGAAACCTCAGTCAAACTGAACTAGCTGTTGAAACAGAAGAGATTTTCGGAACATGTTGGTTCTTTATCAATACGATCCGTATAAAAGCGAATTGCCGGTTAGATTCTTCTATCCATATCAACAGCACACTCTCCTCCCTGTATGACTCTGCATTGAAAAAATTGTATTTAAAGGAAGGTATTTACCTTAAAGACACTGAGCTTTCTTTTGCTTCTTTCTGCTTTCTGGAAAGTTGGAATTACAACAATAACTATGGACAAGAAATCGCTCGCTGCCTGCATCATTCTCCATTTTTAGAGGTCCTCGAAACGTTTGTAGAGGAACTAGCTTCAGAGCTGTCTCTTGATCAACTAAAAAAAACATCTCTGACTGATAACAATTTGGGGCTGTGACAAAAATCATCAAACATGAGAAACTGTTTTTTGAACTTGGTCCTTGTGACTCGAAACTAAGCGGTTCCTTCTTATTTCTTGAAGCTGACCACTTCTGTCACGACCACTTTAAGAATGATGGATAGAAATACGTTTAGGATAAGTTTTTTTAGATGCACTTTGTTCGATTCCCTCTAAAGATTTCCCACGAGTCTCCGGTACGATCTCTTGAATAAATAAAACTCCTAAAAAGCAGATGATCCCAAAAATACCAAAAACGATTTCTTGAGACATAGAAGCAGTCATCACAGGAAAAAGCAAGCCGACTAGGAAAGAACCAATCCAATTAAAAGAAGAGGTCAGGCCAGATGCTCGCCCGCGGACAGCTAATGGGAATATTTCGCCTACGATTACCCATGTCAGTGGAGCCCATGTGCAAGAATAAAATGCGACATAAATACATAAAAACAAGAGAATTAACAACGAATTTGTATGAGCATCCAGTACAGTTCCTAAAACAGCTGGTAGGATGAAAGAAAGTCCCATCACGCTACCGCCTATTTTCAATAAAGTTCGCCGATTGAACTTGTCTGCAATAACCAAAAAGAGCAAAGAACCAGCAACTAAAATGATTCCTTGGATGATCGGCCACATCAATGCATCGCTCGCTGCATGCCCAGTCGCTTTTTCTACGAACAGCGGAATATAGTAAAAAATAGCATTAGCTCCTTGAAATTGCTGGAATACTGCTACACCAATACCGGCAATAACTAACGAACGATACTTTTCTAAAAACAAAGTATGCCAAGAAGTTACGGTTGTCTTTTCTTGTTTGACATTCAGCTGGATTTGTTCGAATTCCTGTTCAGCTTCGTATTCTCTCCTTCTAGAATTTCGAGAAGGCGGCTGATCAGATTTTGTAAGCAATTTCATTCTATAACTTATGTACGTACAAAACAAGCGTTTTTTATTATATTCTTGAAAATAACCACTTGACATGTACGTACAAAAGTATACAATAATCATTGTAAGCGCTACTAAAAAAGACGGTTTGATCAGGTTTGACGAGAAGGAGGGAGTTAAATCATTATGAAGGAAGTAAATGCGCAAAGTATGTTAGATGTCATAGATGGTCGTACATCTTTAGGAATTGAGTTTGGATCAACTAGAATCAAAGCTGTATTGATTGATTCATCTTTTACTCCTATTGCCGCTGGTAGTTATGAGTGGGAAAACAAACTAGAAAATGGTATCTGGACCTATTCATTAGAAGATATTTGGAAAGGACTGCGCGTCAGTTACCGAAAAATGGCAGCAGAAGTATTCGAAATCTATGGCGAGAATCTTACAACGATCGGGTCGATTGGGTTCAGTGCAATGATGCACGGTTATCTAGCTTTTGATAGCAAGGAACAGTTACTAGTACCATTTCGTACTTGGCGGAATACAATCACTGAAGAAGCAGAACGAATATTAACGGAAAAATTCCAATACAATATTCCGCAGAGATGGAGTATCGCTCATTTGTATCAAGCTATCTTGAATAAAGAAGAACATGTGAGAGAAATTAATTTTTTGACAACGCTTGCAGGATATGTTCATTGGCAGCTTACTGGTGAGAAAGTACTAGGCGTAGGAGATGCATCAGGCATGTTTCCTATCGATCCTTCAACGAAAACCTATCATCAAGAAATGAAAAATATTTTTGGTCAGTTAGTCGAAAAAGAGCATGTAGCGATTGATTTGGATCACATTTTGCCTAAAGTTCTAGTAGCAGGAAAAGAAGCTGGCAAGTTAAGCGAATCAGGGGCTTATCTGATTGACCCTACGGGAAACCTGAAGCCAGGAATCCCGATTTGTCCGCCAGAAGGAGATGCAGGAACCGGTATGGTCGCTACGAATAGTGTAGCCAAACGCACAGGGAACATTTCGGCTGGTACTTCCGCCTTCGCTATGATCGTATTAGAAAAAGAACTAGAAAATGTCCATCCGGAAATCGACATGGTCACTACACCTTCAGGAGAACTAGTAGGCATGGTTCATACGAATAACTGCTCTTCGGATATCAATGCTTGGGTCAGTATTTTTGAAGAATTTACCAATTCTTTGGGTATGGAGATAAGCAGAGATAAATTATTCACGGTATTATTCAATAAAGCGCTAGAAGGCGATACGGATTGCGGGGGATTACTTTCTTATGGTTATTTTTCCGGTGAAAACATTACAGGAGTAAATGAAGGAAGGCCATTATTTGTACGTACACCAGGTAGCCGTTTTGATTTAGCGAATTTCATGCGAATCCATTTAGCCAGTGCTTTTGGCGCAATGAGAATCGGAATGGATATATTGAAATCTGAGGATGTCCAAATTGATCGTTTAGTGGGGCATGGGGGGATTTTTAAAACACCAGAAGCTGGACAGCGGATTCTAGCATCTGCTATGGAGGCACCAGTTACAGTGATGGACACAGCCGGAGAAGGTGGAGCGTGGGGGATCGCGTTATTAGCAGCCTATATGATAGATCAGCATGGGAAATCTTTAGAAAACTTCTTGGCAGAAGACGTGTTTGGACAAGACCAAGGAATCACCATCACACCTTCAGCAGAAGAAATAGCAGGCTATCAGATATTTATGAGTCGTTACCGTGAGGGGATCGACATTGAAAAAACAGCGATTCATCAATTGCAAGAAAAAGGAGTGATAGAAAATGCTGGAACAACTGAAAGAAGAAGTATACCAAGCAAATCTTGACTTGCCTAAACACGGACTTGTCAAATATACATGGGGAAATGTGAGCGCTTTTGATCCTGAAACACGATATTTCGTTATCAAACCTAGCGGGGTCAGTTATGAAGAGATGACAGCAGACGACATGGTCGTTGTGGACTTGGACAATCATATCATTGAAGGTAAACTCAATCCCTCTTCGGATACGCCTACTCATGCTGTTTTATATCGTTCATTTCCTCAAATCGGAGGAATCGTCCATACTCACTCGACATGGGCGACGATCTGGGCACAAGCAGGATTGGATGTTCCTGCGATGGGGACGACGCATGCAGATACTTTTTATGGATCGGTACCTTGTGCTCGATTTTTGACACAACAGGAAATCGACAGCGGGTACGAATATGAAACAGGAAAAGTTATCATAGAAACATTCAAAGAACGCAAAATTGATCCCTTAGCAATTCCAGGGGTACTTTTACACGGACACGGTCCATTTACTTGGGGGAAAGATGCGCAAAGTGCAGTAATGAACGCAGTCGTACTAGATGAAGTATGCAAGATGAATTTATTTACCAGACAGCTTAATTCATTTTCAGAAGAGCTGCCTCAACGGATTTTAGATAAACATTATTTACGAAAACACGGAAAAAATGCGTATTACGGACAACACAAATAAAAGGAGTGGCTAATTATGTTGAATATTGGAGAAAAAGAATTTTGGTTTGTTGTAGGATCACAGCATTTATATGGGGAAGAAGCACTGCGAGAAGTAAAGAAACATGCACAAGAAATGGTTGATGAATTGAATGAAAACGGCCAATTGCCTTATCCTATCCGCCTTCAAGAATTAGCAGTTACCGCTGACACGATCACAAAAATCATGAAAGAGGTCAATTATCGAGAAGAAGTAGCAGGTGTGATCACTTGGATGCATACTTTCTCACCAGCAAAAATGTGGATCCGTGGGACAAAGCTTCTACAAAAACCATTGCTTCATTTAGCTACGCAATATAACGAAAGCATTCCTTGGAAAACGATCGATATGGATTTCATGAATTTAAATCAATCCGCTCATGGTGACCGCGAATATGGGTTCATCAATGCTCGATTAAATAAACAAAATAAAATCGTCGTTGGCTACTGGAAACGACCTGAGATTCAAAAAGAGATTGCTGATTGGATGGATGTTGCAGTAGCCTATAATGAAAGTTTTGGAATAAAAGTGGCTCGTTTTGGTGACAACATGAGAAACGTGGGTGTCACAGAAGGAGACAAAGTGGAAGCACAGATTCAATTTGGTTGGACTGTTGATTATTTTGGTATCGGAGATCTTGTACAAGTAATCGATCGCGTATCAGACGAAGAAGTCGAACAATTATTTGAAGAGTACAAGGAATTGTATACCTTCGACTATGGTGATTATGAAGAAAAGACATGGGAAGAACATGTAAAAGTACAAGCTCAGCAGGAAATCGGTATTCGCCGTTTCTTAGAAGAAGGAGGCTATAACGCTTTTACGACTAATTTTGAAGACCTTTATGGAATGAAACAACTGCCTGGACTAGCTGTACAACGTTTGATGGCAGAAGGATACGGTTTTGCTGGGGAAGGCGACTGGAAAACTGCAGCGATTGATCGGTTGCTGAAAATCATGGCTCGAGGAAAAGATACAGGATTCATGGAAGATTATACTTACGAGCTAGCTAGTGGCCAAGAAGCAATCTTGGAATCCCATATGATGGAAGTAGATCCGACGCTTGCTGCGACGAAACCAAGAATCGTTGTTTCTCCTTTATCAATGGGAGATAGAGAAGATCCGGCGCGTCTTGTATTTGATGGGAAAGCAGGAGAAGGGGTAGTCGTATCGATGGCAGACTTCGGTACGCATTATAAACTGCTGATCAATGAAGTAGAAGCCTTTGAACCCACAACTGAAGCACCTAATTTGCCTGTTGCACGTGTGCTATGGAAAACTAAACCGAATTTCCATGAAGGTGTCCATTCATGGATTCAGGCAGGTGGCGGTCATCATACCGTTGTCTCGCTAAATCTAACAACAGATCAAATTGAAACATGGGCAAAATTAGTTGAGTTGGAAACCGTTGTTATTAGATAAAAAGAGGTTGTGAAAAAGCCGCTTAGTTTTAAGAAAAAAGAAGAGATTGACGAAATTTGCTTTTCAACTTTTTTGAAATTTTGTCTTATTATCAATGTTAGCTAACTGAACACCATTTATCAAGAAATCTCACCCACAATATTTTGCTCTCAAAAATAAGGCTTATGGCAGTAACTTGCCATGGCCTTATTTTTATCGCTAAGCCTACTCTGCTCTAGCTGCTATTTTTGCTTCTAGGAAGTCAAATGGTAAACAGTTGTCTAATTGCAGTAATTTCGAGATACTTGTTAGTAAGGAGGGGGTTTTATGTATCACGTTCATTTGATTGATGCTATTCCAGAACAAGAGATAGAAAAGTTACAAGGGGAATATTTCAAAATAATAGATGATTTGCCAGCCGAAGGAATAGTCATTCGTAGTACGAAAGTGAAAGATGAATGGCTTACACCAGATTTGCTAGCAATTTCAAGAGCTGGTGTTGGGGTGAACACGATCAACGTTGAAAAAGCTTCTGAAAACGGGACGATCGTCATGAATACACCAGGCGTAAATGCTAATGCAGTAAAAGAGCTTGTTTTGTGCTGTTTGCTCTTATCTTCCCGTCCGATAATCGAAGCAAGTCGTATGGTACAAACACTAACAGGTCCTAATATTTTAGAACAGGCAGAAAACAAAAGAAGTACTTATGTGGGACGAGAATTGCAAGGCAAAACCATCGGTCTTCTTGGTCTTGGCGCGATAGGCACAAAAGTAGCGCTAAGTTGCTATGGCTTAGGGATGGATGTCTTGGGTTATTCTATCCGCGATGCCCAGTTGGATTATGTTCGGCAAGCAGATTTAGAAACAGTTCTTTCTACCTCGGATTACATCGTAGTCATGCTGCCGTTGACAGAAGATACAAAAGGATTGATCAATCAGGCGAATATAGAAAAAATGAAAAAAGATGCTGTACTTATCAATGTAGGAAGAAGTGAAATCGTTGATAAATATGCTGTTATGCAAGCATTGGAAAAACAACATCTGGCCAAATACGTGACTGATTTCCCAGAAGAAGAGTTCTTAGAAAATGACCGTATACTTATGTTGCCTCATCTAGGGGGATCGACTCAGGAAGCTTTGGCAGACAGCGGACGTTTGGCAGTTGAAGCCTTAAAAGATTATCTTTTGTTCGGTACGGTTAGAGAAGCGGTCAATTATCCATCCGCACGAATGTTTTTCCAAGCGCCGTTTCGATTCACTATATTTTATCAAAAGAAAACCAATATATTAGCAGAGATATTTTCTCTGCTGAATAAGAACGAGCTAGTGATCGCAGATATATCGCGTAATCATAAGAATGAGCATGTCTACATATTGATTGACATAGACAGTACTGATTTTGAACAGCTCAATCAAGTGAAACAACAGCTAGAAAAAATTTCTGGAGTACGAAAAGTCCGCTTATTAAAGAAACCAGAAAGGTCATAAAGAAAGAGAATATTTGGATTTCATTAATTCTTCTTTTCGTTCTTTACTTTCGAATTTCGTACAACTAAAATAAGAGAAACAACATTCTTTTGTTGATAGAAATGAAGGAGCAAGCATTTGAAAAGATATATAAGCAGACTTTCAACCAAACAGAAAAAGATTTTAAAAGGAACAGTAGCGATCATCAGTATCTTTTTTCTTGTTGTTTTTAGTAATTTATTTTTGCAGTGGTGTCAAAATGATCTATCCGTAGACCTTGCGTTGAAATTTGCTTTTTCTTGGCATACGGAAAAATTCTTCTTAGCCTGTTTCGTCTTGCTGATTATTCTTATTTTTCTGATTGCACTAGCAGGATCTGTCCCTTTAGGTTCCCTTACGTATGTCGTAGCCATCGGTGTATTAGGTTTTGCAAATTATATGAAAATGAGTTATCGGCAAGAACCGATTTATCCAGACGATTTGAAGATGATCACTGAAATCGGATTGCTGAAAGATATGACCGGCACTATGCTGTTTACAGTGATCTTAGCTGCCGCAGGAACCGTGCTAGGATTGTTCTGCTGGTACATGTTTCGAAGCCTGAAAAAAGGAAGGCGATTCCAATTGATCCGATTAACGACACTGCTTGTGGCAATTGGACTGCTAGGGTATATCAGTAATTTCAACAATCCCGATAATTTGTTGCGAAAAGCATATAATAAAACGGCACTATGGATACCTTACAGCCAGAAAATGAACTACTATAACACTGGTTTTATCGGTGGGTTTTTGTACAATCTGAAGGTAGAACCAATGGATGAACCTGAAGGATATTCGAAAGCAAAGATCAAAGAAATCACTGAAAAATACCAGAAGATAGCCGATGAAAAAAATAAAGCTGTAGAGGAAGAGTCGCCGAACATCGTGTTCGTAATGAGTGAAAGTTTCTCAGATCCTAGTCGATTAAACGGCGTAGAAGTATCTGGTGAGCCATTGGCAGATTATTATGAAGTAGCTGATCAAACATATAGTGGCAATATGCTTTCTCAAAACTATGGCGGTGGAACAGCAAATATCGAATTCGAAGCATTGACTGGTTTTTCTATGGCGTTGTTTAATGCGCAACTCACCACTCCTTACACGATGCTAGTGCCAAAAATGGATCAGCTTCCTTCTATCGTTTCAGCGTTAAACGCACAATCATACCAGACGACAGCGATCCATCCATACAATACTTCGATGTATAAAAGAGAGGATGTTTATCAGACATTAGGATTTGACCAGTTCATCAGCGAGCGTACGATGACCTACACGGATACGATAGAGAATAATCCATATATTTCTGATGAGTCAGCTTACAAAGAAGTAATGACACTTCTCAAGGAAGAAAAAACACCTCAGTTCATTCATTTAGTCACGATGCAGACACATATGCCTTACAATGGAAAGTATGATAGACTGGGCTATTCTGCAGAGATTTCAGATGGAAGTGGGACGCTTGACTTAGAGAATTATCTGCAAGATATTTCCTATAGCAGCACGGCACTGAAGCAATTCACGGAAGAACTGAAGAATCTTTCTAGAAGGACTCTAGTTGTTTTTTGGGGGGATCATCTGCCAGGGATCTATTCAGATACCATCCAAGCCAAAAATGATAAACAAACATTGCATGAAACACAATTCTTGATGTTTGACAGTAAAGGAAAATTAGAAAAGAAAACGACTCAAGATGCAATAACCAGTCCTTTTTATTTTGTAGCGAATCTAATGGAACAGACGAATCAGACAACGAATGGTTTTTATCAGCTGCTTTTATCATTAGAACAAGAACTTCCGGCGTTTGAACGAGAACTGTACTATCAAAACGGACAGTGGTATAAAGAAGCGCAATTCAATCGCTCGCAACAAGAGATTTACGACGAATATCAATTGATCCAATATGACATTGTCGCAGGGAAACAATATAGTTTAGCAGATGGTTTCTTTGAGCACGAATAAGAATGGCGAGCTGTATAGAAACCATTAAATTTTTTCAAGTACTTGTCATTTGAGGATAAAAACAAGTAGAATAAATAATAACAACAATGGAGAAAGTAGGAAAACAAATATGTTACCGAATATTGGCTATTATGTGCAGTCCATCGATCAAATCGTCAAGGAAACCGAAGCAATCGGAGAAGGAATGCATCCGAAATATGAAGTGATCAGAAACGCAATCGATGAAGGAAAAACAAGTGAACTGGACAGATCGACTCTTGAAGAGACCGTCCAGTTATTTGAAGAAGGAACAAAAAAATATCGGGCAATGCTTAAGAAAGTCAGTACATTGCGCCCACCAGCAAAAGCAATGGGCATTCATAAAAATTTTGAAAAAGCTTATCTTTCATATGTAGCAGGCTGTGAAGAAATGATTCAAAGTATTGATCTTGAGTCAGGGGTAGATAAAGATTTATTCAATACATCTGAAGCAAAACAAGACCAAGCGACTGACCAATTGACAGCTGCCATCCAAAAAATGACTAATTTGTTATTGAAAAAATAAAAGAAAAATTTGATGACAATAAAAACTAGAGTTATCTAATATAAATGTAATATTGTCTTTATGATAGAGTGAACAAAATCCTTTATGATAAGAACATACCTATAACCAACAACCTTGTACTTACTCAAAATTGAGTAAATACTCCTTTTCCGCAGAGTCTAACCAACTCGGCGGTTTTTTTATTTATAGAAAAGGACATCAGAACAGACGAAAAAGTCTTGCGCTGATGTCCTTTTCAGATAGTATGGAAGGTTGATTAGTTTTCTACATTCCGTACATATTGTTCAAAGTAGTTCTGTAAATCGGCTTTGAGTTTCTGATATTCCTCTTCGCTATACTCTTTATCTTCGATTTTCCCATCAAAGAAAGGAATATTCAGTTCTTCCCGCAACCTGTCTAATACGTCTTGCTGATTCATTTTATTCTCCTTTTCTTGCTAACGATCAAAATAAACACAGACACATTCTGGTGCATAGACATCTTTTTGCAATAATTCCAGTAATCCTGTTTCAGGATGACGGCGGTATAATGTCAGATTATCGGTATTCTGATTAGCACATACGACAAAACCATTGCTTGGATCTAGTGCGAAATCGCGAGGGAAATCGCCTTCTGTTGAGATGATTTGTTTATTTTGGATGTGAGAACCATCTTCGGAAACTGCGAATACGGCAATCGAGTTGTGTCCCCGATTAGAAGCGTAAAGGAACTTGCCATCATTGGAAATGCGAATAGCAGCCCCTCCATTTTCACCGTCGAATTCTTCTGGCAAGGTCGATATTTTCTGTAATTCTTCAAAATCACCTGTTTCTTTATCATAAGAAAGCACTCGGACTGTGCTGTCTAATTCACCAAATAAATAGGCGAATTGTCCATTCGGATGAAAGACGAGATGGCGAGGGCCTGTTCCTGGCTCTGCAGTGAAGGTAGTTACAAGATTCAATTTGCCGTTTTCGGACACATCATAAGTATACACACGATCTGTACCAAGATCACACACGACTAATCGTTGGTCAGGAGTCAGATCCGTATAATGGACATGCGCATGATCTTGGTTTTTATGAGGGCCTGTCGCTTCTTGATGGAATACTGAATCCGCTGCTTTCAGCTCGCCATCTCCTAATAGGTGATAGACATTTACTTCGCCTTTATGGTAGTTGGCCCCATAGAGCAATTGCCGTGTTTCATCAACCGCTACATAACATAAAGGAGCCCCAGACTCTGTTACCGCATTCAAAAAATGAAAATCCTTGTCGTACGCACCGGCACCACCTAATCCGTCTACACTGGTAACCGTGTAAAGATTGCCAGCTTTGCTTTTTGCTAGGTAAGTAGGGCTGTTCTCTTCAACAGCCAATGAAAGACTGGATAATTCTTCTTTTTCTGTATCAAGATCGATCGTATAGATTCCTTTGCTTTCGCGGCGTGTATAGGTTCCTAAAATTATCTTTTCGATCATATGAGCTGATTCCTCCTAATGGTAATGAAATAGTTTTCGTTTTTATTCTATCACATAATTATTCCCCACGGCTAAAGAATGAGAATGTGTTATACTGTTTTTGAAAGCAAGTAAAGGAGAGAGTGCGATGATTCAGGCAACGATTACAGAAATTGGAACAGAAGCAATAAACAAGGAAGAACCGATGCTGATTTTGTTCGATAAAACAGCAACAGCTGCCTTGCGAAAATATTCGGTGATTCAAGAGGTGTCGAAAGACGAACCTTTTTCTTTGAAAGCAGGCGGAACGATTACTTTTGATGATCAGTCGTATACGATCGATTATGTCGGTCCGATGGCCAATGGAAATTTAGAGACGGTAGCTCACGTATCATTGATTTTTGATACCTGTCCAGAAGAAGGACAAATTGCAAACGGAATCTATCTCCATCCGCATGAACTGCCTGCTATTGGTTTGGGAAGCCAAATTATTTATAACTAACAGGAGGACTTATGGAAGGGAAAAATAAGAAGAACAGACCGGTGTCTTGGTTTTGGCGCTGGTTTTTAAATAATCAAGTGGTCACAGCTTTACTTGTTGTATTGTTAATATTGCTGATCGTCTTTTTATTTACAAAAGTTTCTTATTTGTTTGCACCGATCTGGCAATTTTTAGCAATCGTAGGACTACCTATTATTCTGGCAGGCATCTTGTATTACTTGATGAATCCGGTAGTTGATTACTTTGAGAAGCGAAAAGTACCAAGGCTCTATAGTATCATTGGGCTGTTTGTTTTGGTCGTTGCATTAATCGTATGGGGAAGCGTAGTGATCATACCTAAGATCCAGGAACAAACAGTCAGCTTTATCAGTAACTTTCCTCAATACGTTGATACGATCGATAACAAATTGACCGAGATCTTGAGAGACCCGCTGTTCAACCAATTTCGTGAACAGTTAGAAACAGCAGGTGATAAGTTCATGAATTCAGCAGGTGATATGATCCAAGACATATCTAAGAGTACAGTTCAGAGTCTTGGGAGTTTTGTTGGTGCGGTAGCGACTATTTTAGTAGCTTTGCTGACGATGCCGTTTATCTTATTTTATTTATTGAAAGATGGTAAGCGATTAGCCCCTTATTTCGTCAAGTTTTTACCAACGCGCATGCAAAAACCGACGTTGAATGTGCTGAGTGAAATGAATAGTCAAGTTTCTTCATATATAAGAGGGCAACTAACTGTGGCTTTTGCTGTGGCAATCATGTTTATGATTGGTTTTGCAATCATTGGTCTAGAATATGCTGTCACGTTGGGGATCATTGCAGGGTTCTTAAATCTGATCCCATACTTAGGTTCATTTTTAGCAATGATTCCAGCCATCTTTTTAGCTATTGTGGCAGGTCCATTCATGATCATCAAGGTACTAATCGTTTTTGCAGTAGAACAGACAATAGAAGGACGCTTGATCTCTCCGTTAGTATTGGGAAATCAGTTAGCAATCCATCCAGTAACGATCTTATTAGTTCTGCTGACGTCAGGGAAATTGTTTGGGATCGTTGGTGTGATCTTAGGGATTCCTGTTTATGCAGCAGCTAAAGTAGTGATTACTCATGTTTTTGAATGGTACACAACGATTTCTTCTCTTTATGAAGAAAATCCGTTGAAAAAGCAGAAAGAATAACAAAAAGAGACAGAGGAAAATTTCCAAAGCACAAATGTTGCTTTGAAGATTTTTCCCTCTGTCTCTTTTATATACATTTACCTCAATTTTAAAATGATTTACCTAAAGCAGCAGCTTTATCTAATGCATTTTGCATCAACTCATCTGCACGGTCAGGGTCATAATCGATTCCTTCGATGAATAGTTGATCTACTTGATTGATGCCTACAAAGTTCAAAATACCTTTTACATATTGAGAGGCAAAGTCTTGTCCGTTGTATACACCGCCGTTAGATTGGATGTGCAGCGCTTTTTTACCTGTCACTAATCCTTCTGGCCCGTTTTCTGTATAGCGGAACGTTTTTCCAGCTACATTGACAGTATCGAACCAAGCTTTTAATTTTGTTGGGATATTTAGATTCCATAAGGCGTTTGCGATAACGATTTTATCAGCAGCAAGGAACTGCTCTGTCAATTCATTGAAACGAGCGATTTTTTGTTGTTGACTTTCTGATAAGGAAGTGAATTCTGCACCAGCACGTAATGCTTCCCAACCTGATAATAATTCTTCATCGATTTCTGGAATATCATCGCGATAAAGTTCCAAAACAGTCACTTCATCATCTGGATGAGTTTCTTTATAACTTGTTAAAAAAGACGTCAACGCCTTAACTGTACGTGATTCTTCTGCAGTTAGGGGATGACCTTTGACTACTAAAACAGATGCCATATGCTTACCTTCTCCTTTTATTGCTATGATTGTTATAACTATGACTAACAAAATCAGTTTACTCGAAAAAGAAAAGGCTATCAAGTCATATTGATAAGGTTGAAGAATAAATAACTAAAAAAGACAGGATATAAAAGAGGTTGTGACACGATTTTTGTCACAGCCTCTTTTGAATCTAACAAGCAATGTTCAAGCAACGCTTGACTGAAGAGCTTCCATCCCACCAATGATATAAACAGCACGAAATCCGCTAGCAGTAAGTTGATCGGCTAATGCTTCTGATCGTCTGCCTGTATAGCTTAGAATATAATAAAGTTTTTTTGGATCTAGATTTTTTAATTGTCTTGGCAAGATAGCAGCGGGGATAGAAAGCGAGTGGCTTAAGTGTTTTTTTGTGTAATCTAAAGTATTTCTTGTATCTAAAACGATGCTGTCAGCATCGAGCGGCAATTTATTGAAGTCTTGGACACTAATTGATTGGGCCATTTATCTCCTCCTTTGTTTAGTATGTGGCTATTTTAATGGGCAGCTCTCATTAATTCAAATGGAAGGATTCCTCTTATCACTTTTTTAATGTATCGGATAATAATGAAAAAAAACTATGCAAATGTCTTGCGAAACAGGTGGGAGGTGTTATAATGACATAGCGTCATATGACAATGTGTCATCTTAGAAGAAAGGAGGATCCATATGCCGACACAGACATTTTTCCATTTGCCGAAAGAAAAACAAAAAAGGTTAATTGAAGCGGCGAGAATCGAGTTTTCTAGAGTACCTTTGAAAGAAGCCTCGATTGCTAATATCGTCAAATTAGCGGATATCCCTAGAGGCAGTTTCTATCAGTATTTTGAAGATAAAGAGGATCTTTATTTTTATTACTTTGAGACAATGAGACGTGACAGCTCTAAAGATATGTTGCAACTAATGAAAGAATCCGATGGTGATCTATTCAAAGGATTCGAATCCTATTTTTCTAAAATGATTTATGAGATTTTGGAAGGTGAGAATGCTTCTTTTTATCGTAACTTGTTTATGAACATGGATTACCGTGCCTCAAGAAAAGTCGCTCCTCATACGAGTCGCCAAAAATCGCCTCACGATCCACATAAAGAACACAAACAAGATGCAAAAGAGTTGCTTGAATTGATTGATCGGACGAAGCTGAAAGTAAAAAATGATCATGAATTGGAATTACTGATCCAATTAGTGATGAATACTGTATTTACAACAATTGCGCATTCGTATCGCTTATTTTCAACATCTGAAGATTACTCAGTAGAGCAAGCAATCAGTGAATTCAATTTGAAACTTTCTTGGCTGAAAAACGGAGTATATAAATAGAAAGAAGGGAACTAGATGCTAAAAATCGTAAAACGGATCTCCTTGACTTCAGCAATTGCAGCTGCAGTTTTCATGGTGATCCAAGTACTGGCAGATTTATATTTGCCGACACTTACCTCCAATATCATTGATAAAGGGGTAGCGCAAGGAGATGTCGATTATATTTGGCATACAGGTTTTGTGATGATCGGTTTTTCTTTGATCAGTATCTTAGCTGCTATTGCAAATACATTTTTTGCTACTCGAGAATCACAGAAACTGGGTAAGCAATTGCGTACGGATGTCTATAAAAAATCAGAGAGCCTGACAAAAGATGCGTTTGACAAATATGGAACGGCCTCTTTGATCACAAGAACAACCAATGATGTGACTCAAATCCAAATGGTCACACAAATGTTTTTACGTATGATGATCAATGCACCAATCACGTTGATTGGCGCAAGCATACTTGCTTATCAAAAAGATCATCAGTTGACAAAAATCTTCTTAGTCGTCATCCCAGTAATGATTATTTTGATTGGTGGAATCATGTATTTTGCTGTTCCATTATTCAAAAGCATGCAAAAGAAAACTGACCGTTTGAACTTGGTATTTCGAGAAGGGTTGACAGGTGTCAGAGTCATCCGCGCATTCGATAAGACACGCTTTGAAGAAAATCGTTTTGATTTAGCGAATAAAGATTATACAAATACAGCAATCAAAGTTAATACGATTGTCGCATTGATGATGCCGATGATGACATTGATCATGAGCGGTACAAACGTAGCAATCACTTGGTTTGGTGGACACTACATAGCAGATATGACCTTGGAAGTCGGTAATCTGATTGCATTTATGACTTATGCGATGCAGATCTTGATCAGCTTTATGATGCTTTCCGCTATTTTTATCATGGTACCTCGTGCACAAGCTTCAGCTGATCGTATCAATGAGGTGTTGGATGAAAAAATCGGTATCCATGACCCTGAAAATCCTAAAACCGTTTCTTTTGCTGGAAAAGAAGCAACATTGGCCTTCAATCATGTCAATTATCGATATCATGGAGCAGAAAAACTTGCATTGGAAGATATTGATTTTCAAGCTAAGTCAGGCGAAATCGTCGCAATCATAGGAGGAACTGGTTCAGGTAAAACGACCTTAGTCAATTTGATCCCCCGATTATATGACATCGAATCTGGTTCGATCCAAATAAACGGAACGGACATCAGTGAAATGACTCAATATAATTTGCGGGAGCTAATGGGCTTTGTTCCTCAAAAAGCAGTTCTTTTCTCTGGAACGATCCGAGACAATATGCAGTATGGTAAGCCGGATGCAACAGATGAAATGATTTGGAAAGCGTTAGAAATCGCACAAGCTAAAGATTTTGTTTCAGAGATGGAAGATGGATTAGATAGCCATGTGGAACAAGGAGGAGGAAACTTCTCCGGCGGACAAAGACAGCGTCTAGCAATTGCACGAGCATTAGTCAAAACAGCAGACATTTATGTGTTTGATGATTCCTTCTCAGCATTGGATTTCAAAACGGATGCCAATCTTCGCCAAGCATTGAAAACGAATATGAAAGAAAGTATCACGGTTTTAGTTGCTCAACGAGTAAGTACAGTAATGGATGCAGATATGATCCTTGTGCTAGATGAAGGAAAACTAGTTGGCAAGGGAACACATGAAGAACTATTGGCAACAAATGAAACTTATCAAGAAATCGTTCATTCACAACTAAGAGAGGAGGACTTAGCATGAGTAAAACAAACACACGTCCCTCTCACGGACCAGCAGGCGGTCCAGGACACGGCGGACCTGGCAGGAATCTCGGTGTAAAAGGGGAAAAGCCTAAAAATTTCTGGGGAACAGTACGCCGATTGTTTGGCTATATGTCTAAACGTATGGTTGCAATCATCGCTGTATTTGTACTAGCAATAGCAGCCGTGATTTTCCAAATCCAAACACCAAAAGTTTTGGGGAAAGCAACTACAGAAATATTCAAAGGTGTAATGGCTGGCGCGCAACAGATGCAACAAGGGCAACAAGTAACAAAATTTCCGATAGATTTTGATAAAATTGCGCAAATCATTGCAACAGTAATCGTGATGTATTTGATCTCAGCTGTATTCAACTTTTTACAGCAGTTTATTATGACACGTGTTTCACAGCGGACAGTTTATGAGTTGCGTCATGACTTGGAAGCCAAAATGAATCGTGTACCGATTTCCTATTATGATACACATACAAATGGCGATATCATGTCTCGAGCAATCAATGATATGGATAACATCGCAAGCACGCTGCAACAAAATTTGACTCAATTTGTAACTAGTGCAGTCACAATGATCGGGGTCATCGTGATGATGCTTTCAATCAGCTGGCAATTAACGTTAGTCGCGTTATTGATGATCCCTTTAAGCTTGATCATCGTTATGGTCGTTGCGCCAAGATCACAAGTGTTTTTCGCAGATCAGCAAAAAAGTTTAGGTTTATTGAATAACCAAGTAGAAGAAACATATGGTGGTCATACGATCGTTAAAACATTCAATCATACTGAAAAAGATCAGGAAGTATTTGAAAAAGAAAATCAGAATCTGTATGCCGCTGGTTGGAAAGCTCAATTTATTTCGGCAATCATCATGCCGTTGATGAATTTCGTTAAAAATCTAGGCTATGTGTTCGTCGCTGTACTAGGCGGAGTAAAAGTTGCAAATGGGAACATGACATTAGGGGATGTTCAAGCATTCTTGCAATATACGACACAGTTCTCTCAACCAATCACTCAACTTGCAAGTTTGATGAACACTATCCAATCAACGGTTGCTTCAGCCGAACGGGTATTTGAAGTGTTGGATGAAGAAGAGATGTCCAATGAAAAATCTGGCCTTCCAGAAGAAAAAGATACACCATACAAAGTTCGTTTTGAAAATGTTCAATTCGGCTACACACCAGATAACTTGCTAATGACTGATTTCAACTTGGATGTCAAACCTGGTGAGATGGTCGCTATTGTAGGGCCAACCGGTGCAGGAAAGACGACACTGATCAACCTTCTTGAACGGTTCTACGATGTTTCTGGAGGCAGTATTCGTTACGATGGTGTAGATACCCGTGACCTTTCACGTGATGAATTGCGCGCACAGTTTTCAATGGTACTGCAAGATACGTGGCTGTTTACAGGAAGTATCTATGACAATATCAAATATGGGAACTACGATGCAACAGATGAACAAGTCATTGAAGCTGCTAAAGCCGCTCACGTAGATGATTTTGTTCGTAAATTGCCAGAAGGATATAACACTGTATTAAACGAGGATGCAAGCAATATTTCGCAAGGGCAACGTCAGCTGATCACTATTGCGCGGGCATTCTTAGCAAATCCGGATGTCCTGATCCTTGATGAAGCAACATCTAGTGTAGATACACGAACAGAAATACTGATTCAAAAAGCGATGAACCGCCTATTGGAAAACCGAACAAGTTTTGTTGTCGCTCACCGCTTGTCTACAATACGCGATGCAGACAACATTATTGTGATGAATCATGGTTCGATCGTAGAAACTGGAAACCACGATACATTGATGGAAAAAGACGGATTCTATGCAGATCTTTATAACAGTCAGTTTTCTGAAGAAGAAGCTTCATAGAAACGTACAAATTTATTATTTTTCTTTACCGCATGAAGCACATTTCAAGAAAATGAGTTTCATGTGGTTTTTTACTCATTTATTTAAAAAAATAAGTAAAATGCGAAGTTTCTCACACTTTTTTTAACAAAAACAAAGTTATTGCTTGAAAGAAGAAGAATCCATCGTTAAAATAAAGCTTGACGTAGAGGGGAGCAAGAAATATGAGAGATTTTCAATTGGGGGCTGCCACCTATTTAAAAAGTGTAGCCATTCGGGTGAAAGACCGAGATAAAATGATTGATTTTTACAAGAACGTTGTTGGCTTTGATTTGAAAAGAGAAGAAAACGAATTAGCCATTTTAGGAACAGAAGAAGCTGGAAGTGAAATGTTGCTGCTGGAAGAAAGTCCTAGAGCGAATGATCACATGGGGAAGATCAAAAAGCTGAACCGTTTCTCATTGATTATCCCTAGCACAGAAGAACTGGCAGATATTCTTTGCCGTATTCGTAAAATGAATTATCCAATCAAAGAAGCTTTAGAAGATCATGGACGTATGGGGATTTTACTCGTAGACCCAGAAGAGAATGAATTAGAAATTTACCATGAAGAGAATAAGAATGACCAAAGAGAAGTTCCAGAGACGATGGATCAAGAAGCGTTGTTAAGAAAATCTGAAGAAAAATTCAGTAAACTATCAGCAGGATCTTATTTTGAAAAAATCCATTTAAATGTTACTGATTTAGCAAAAGAACGCCAATTTCTTAATCGTGTCCTTGGTTTGAAGGTACATAATGAAGAAGAGGGCATCCATGTATTGAATGAAGGAGACTTCCATGTTGGATTGACAGAAGCAAGTGGTGGTGCCATCGATTTGCCTACAGATGAAGTGATTGGACTTGATTTTCTGAAATTCATGATTGATACTGAAAGCATGGAAGGACTGATTGCTCATTTGCAGCAATTATCAGTCGATTTCTTCTTGGACAAAAAGCATACAGTACTCACAATCTATGATGCCATAGGAATCGAATGGTGGTTCGTCAGTGAGCCAAAAGAAAAGAATAAAACTGACATTCGATGCGACGCTTAACTTTTTCTTTCTTAACGATTGTCGCATGTCTCGTCATTTTATGAACGGTCATACTATCACTTGTTCTAGAGATAGAAAGAGCAAACAGTATACCGAATGAAACTGCGTGGTTTTCCGCGCAGTTTTTTTGTGTAAAAAGGTTGATTCCTCATAGATTAAGCTTTAAGCTTGGACTGTAAGAATCTGACAGAAAAGCAGGAGAAAAAGATGTACCCACAAACGAAACAGCTTATTTTGAAAAAAATGGAAGAAGGATTTTATCCAGGTGTAGCAGCCGCCTTCATCAAAGAAAATCAAGTAGAATCATTTACAGCTGGCTTTGCCCAAGTCGTTCCTGAAAAACAGCCGATGACAGAAGATCTGTTGTTTGATGCAGCATCACTGACGAAAGTCGTTGCAACCACTTCATTAGTTTTGCGTCTATTAGAAGATGGAAAAATAGAACTCGATCAACCACTGCATAAATATCTTTCTGAATTCGAAAATCAGACAATCACTTTGCGTCATTTACTGACACATACTTCTGATATCAAAACATGGATACCAAACAGAGATGAGCTATCTCAGGAAGAATTGATTGCCGCTTATTTGAAGCTAGAACCAGGTGAGCAACTAGGAAAAGAAGTAAAATATACAGATGCCGGAACGATTCTTCTTGGATTGATGCTGGAAAAAATTTACCAAGAAACTGCAGTGGAAGTCTTTCAAGAACAAGTATTGGAACCATTAGAAATGATGAACAGCTTATTTCTTCCTTTTCCTTCCAAAAAAATCGTTCCCACAGAACAACTGCCTTCGGGTGAGGTTTTGCGTGGACAAACTCATGATCCGAAAGCAAGAGTTTTAGCTGAACATGCAGGAAATGCTGGGCTCTTTATCGATTTGAACGACAGCATTACTTTTGTCCAAATGTATTTGAACAAGGGAAAAATCAGTAATGGTCGGTTTTTAGAAGAAGAAACGATTGATTCTTTGCTACAAGATCAAACTCCAGAAAGAAATGGCTATCGTTCTCTAGGGTGGGATTTAAAAAAAGATGTAGGAGACGGTCATGCGATTCTTTTTCATACTGGTTATACAGGTACGTTTTTCTTGATTGATATAAAAACACAAGAAGCGTTGATATTTTTGTCTAATCGCGTACATCCTGTCGATCATCGTGCGGAGTATCTCATATGTCGAGATGAAATTGTTGAAAATTTTTTGAAAGAGAAAGCGGTATTACAGAAATAATGCTATAATAGCTATGAAAAATGAGAGGAGTTTGAATTATGCAAGAACCTATGTTTTTAAAACCAGTTTTTCAAGAAAAAATTTGGGGAGGAAGCCGCTTACGTTCAGTCTTCGGTTTTGATATCCCTAACGATAAAATCGGAGAAGATTGGGCGATCAGTGCGCATCCTCATGGTGTCAGTGTAGTAGAAAATGGCGAATTCAAAGGGAAAAGATTAGATGAACTATGGTCAGAACACAAGGAATTGTTTGGCCATCCTTCAGAACCAGTGTTTCCATTATTGATCAAGATCTTAGATGCAGAAGATGATCTATCTGTACAAGTACATCCAGATGATGCCTATGGGATGAAACATGAAGGTGAATTAGGAAAAACTGAGTGCTGGTATATCATCGATGCTGAACCTGGTGCAGAAATCATCTACGGTCATCATGCAAAGACAAGAGAAGAACTAGCTGAGATGATCAAAAATGGGCGCTGGGATGATCTTTTGAAGAAAGTACCAGTTAAAAAAGGTGATTTCTTTTATGTACCAAGCGGAACGATCCATGCTATTGGTAAAGGGATCATGATTTTAGAAACACAACAAAGCTCCGATACGACCTATCGCGTGTATGACTACGACAGAAAAGATGCGCAAGGACAAACAAGAGAGCTGCATATCCAACAATCGATCGATGTAACAACTGTCCCTGCCAAAACACCAGAACTACAAATCAAAGAAGTTCGAAAAGGGAATTCATCGATCGTCACTTATTTAGAAACTGAGTTTTTCAATGTATATGAGTGGGATATTAAAGGAATCGCATCTTTCAAAAAACAAGCCCCTTATACGTTGATGACAGTGATTGAAGGAGCAGGAGACCTTGTTGTTGACGGAAAAACATATCCATTAGAAAAAGGAACAAGCTGTATCATTCCAAGTGGCGTTTCTGAGTGGACGGTCCAAGGTGAACTAGCAATCATTGCGTCTGAACCAGGCAAATAGTTCCCAGATAGCTGAAAGCGGCAGACGGTTTTCGTTTGCTGCTTTTTCTACATAAAATCCGTCTATCAATAAATAGAAGTATGGTGAAAAAGATGGAATACAAATGGAAAGCAAACAGCAACAGTCGAGTGTTTACGAAACAACTGAGAAAAGCCGGACACCACTTGAATGAGATGATCATGCCAAACCTAAGTCTGTTTATTGCTTGGGGAATCTTGTCATTAGTAATGAAAGGTGTGTCTGGCGATTTGCACGCCACGTTGGAAGAGGTATGCCACTGGATGATTCAACTGCTTTTACCAATCTTGATCAGCTATTCAGGCGGAAAATCGGTAGGGGGACAAAAAGGAGCAGTCGAGGGCGCAATCGCTTCTTTAGGGTTGATTGCTCGTTCCGATGCCCCGCAAATCGTAGGAGCGATGATTATAGGGCCGCTTGCCGGCATCTCGTATGAACAATTTGTTTCTAGATTTCATGCGAAATTCAAAGGTGGTTATGAAATGCTTGTCAGCAACTTACTAGTAGGGCTGATTGGTAGTATTATTTGTATAATTGGAATCGTTTTTATTGAGCCAGCTTTAAATAGTTTCCACCTGTTGCTTGTCTCCGTCGTGTCTTGGCTAGTCAAAATGAATCTGTTGCCGCTTGTCAGTTTGATCCTAGAACCTCTAAAAGTACTATTTTTTAATAATGCAATCAACCATGGTGTGTTGACACCTTTAGGAATCGAATTCTCACAAACAGTCGGGTACTCTTACCTGTTTTTGATGGAGGCAAATCCGGGACCTGGTTTAGGGATCTTACTTGCTATCCTTTGTTTTGCAGAAAAACAGGAAAAAGTAAATGCGAGTGGAGCATTGATGATCCATGCGATTGGCGGGATTCACGAAATCTATTTTCCATTTGTCTTGCTGCGACCGTATCTATTTTTAGCTGTAATGGCTGGTGGGGCAAGCGGCACGTTGATATTTCAATGGTTAGATACGGGATTAGCTGCACCTGTATCGCCCGGGTCACTACTCGTGATTTTTGCCAATACGCCTTATCCGCAACTAGCTGGGGTAAGTATAGGGATAGCAATCAGTACATTTGTGACCTTCATTTGTGCAACGCTGCTATTGAAATTACCGAAAAAAGAAGAAGGAGACAACACGGTCAAAGAAAGGGGAGAAATTTTGGAACTATCTACCATTCATTCTGTCGTTTTTGCGTGTGACTCAGGCATGGGATCAAGCGCTATGGGAGCTGCCCTGCTGAAGAAAAAATTAGCAGCGGAAAAAATTGATCTCGCTGTTGGATACAGCTCTGTCTATGAATTGAACAATCAAGTAAATCAGCTTGTTATCGTCCAACATGAATTAGCGGATCTTGCAAGAGAAAAAGTACCTCAAAGTCAAATTTTCGTATTGAATCACTTTTTGGAAACAGATATCTTGCTGTCACGAATAAAAAAAGCAATCCACGAACCAAATTGGAAAGAAAAAAAAGAGAGAGTAGAAGTAATAGAACAGAAAAAGTCGCCCGTCAACGTTGTGTTTTTGTATAAAAATAATAGACGTGGTTCACAAACCATGGGCATGGCGATTTTAAGTCAATTAGCAAAAAAAGAGAAAAAACAGTTTGTTATCTTAAAGGAACCAATCGAACAGCTCAAAATCCAAGAAGAAACGATTTATATCGCCCAAAGAGAACTAGCTGTAAATGAACAGCTAAAAGAAAAGATCCCTCAGCTAGTCCTAGTGGAACATTGGGTAGCTACGAATGAATACGAAAAACTTGTGAAGGGAGAAAAATAAGATGTACTTATCGCCCAGAGAAAAACAATTATTAGCAGAATTTCTCAGCAGTCCCTCACCTGTGACTATCCAAAAAATGATGAATTTATTGAAAGTCAGCAAGCGGACCATTTACCGCGAATTAGATAATCTTGAAGTCTCATTGAAATCGGTAAATGCTTCGTTGAAAAAAGTAGCAAGAGGTTCGTTTGTCATTGAGGCATCGGAAGAAGTAATGGAGCAATTAAAAGAAAATACAGAGGGGAAAAGCGATGATTTGCCTACTGCTAAACGCCAACACGCAATTTTAGCCGAGTTGTTACTAACGTCAGAACCGTTGAGTCTTGCTCATTTTATGGAATTATACCGCATCAGTAATACCACTTTTTATGCGGATATCAAACAGTTGGAAGAAAGTATCCGCCAACTGCCTTTGGAAATCATTCGGAACCAAGGATATGAGATCGTAGGGCCGGAAAAATACCGTCGGCTTCTAACAGCGAATGTATTAGAATTAGAAATCAATGAATATGAACTTTTTCATAGTATTTCTTTTGATTCATCGCTGAATTACTTTTTTCGATTCGTTGATCCGCAACATCTGTCTCTTGCACGCCAAGTAGTCGGGGAAGAATTGATCCAAAAAAAGACTAATCTAAGTGATAGAAAACTTGAACATTTGGTTTTGATGCTGACATTGACGATGGATCGTGTAACGAAAAATCATTTACTGACAAATGAGACGTATAATGGTCTGGCAAACAAAGAATTGCTTCAGACCGCTAAACGATTATTCTCACAGATTGCTTCTGAGACAAAACAACTTTACCCAGTAAATGAGATCGTCTTTTTTGCAGGATTATTAAATGACTTCACGAACTCATTTGATCAGAATTTCTTTGAAGAAACGTTCGATACACAGCTTGCTTATTTAGTAAAACAACTGATTCAAGAAGTAAGTGAAGAGACGAATGTCCATTTTTATGAAGATGAAACCTTGTACAAAATGCTTTTGACCCATTTGTCTGGTGTGTTTTCAAGAGCCGTTTTACAAGAAGAGACACTGACTAATCCGATTTTAGAAAAAATCATGGTTCAATATGAGGAAATTGCCAATGCAATCCGCAAAGCAGTAGAGCGGATTTTTCAAGAAAAGAAATTATCAGAAGAAGAGATCGCATATATGGTCCTTCATTTTGCAAATTCATTGGAAAGAAGCCCGAAAGAAAGCGATATCAGTATCGCAGGATTCTCACCAAGCGGCTTAGCTTCTACTAGCATGTTGGAACTGCGTTTGAAACGGTATTTTCCTTTCATTCAACAGATTCATTTCTATCGGATCGCTGATTTGAAAAAAATTGATTTACAAGAAGAATATGATATTGTTATTTCTACATCTATTCTACCAGGATATGATGGAAAATATATTTTAGTCTCCCCGCTACTGCTAGAAGATGAAGTCAAGCAGCTAAAAGAAGCTTTTTCGCATATTGAGAAGAAAAAAAGGCAAAAGAATACGTATAACAGCAATAACGAGTGGATGCTAGAAGATACTTATGAGGAAACGATGCATTTCATGGAGCAAATCAATCAATTACTTGATCGTTTCTTTATTCAAGAACTAGATAATCCTAATACGGTCTCTGAAACGATTCGCAGTTTATTTCCTTATTTTCCTGAAGGACTAGTAACAGATGAAGAGGTGGTTCATCGCCGACTGCTTAAGCGATATGAACAAGCACCTATCGGAATTCCTCATACAAATATGGGGTTATTCCATACATCCAGCTCATTGGTTTCTAAACCGATCTTTTGTATTTTCAATTTGAAACAACCGTTGACAATTGACGGGATGGATAGACAGCCAGTCGATTTGTCCCGTATGTTAGTTATGCTGGCGCCTTCGCCAATCCAAGAAAAAGACGGGATTCTTTTAGGAAAGATCAGTGGAGCAATCATCATGAACGATTTGAACACCGAGATCTTCCGCTCAGGAAATAAAGAAATCGTTTATCAATTGTTAGCGAAAATCCTGATTGAAGAAATAAAGAAATGAGGGTGAAAAGATGATCCAGCTACCAGCAGAAAAAATATTGCTCGATCAATCCTATCAAAATTGGAAAGAAGCGTTGACCGAGATCGGCCAGTGGATGACCCAACAAAGGGGAATCAAACCGGCATATATCCAATCAATGATCGAAAGACAAGAAAAAGCGAGTGTCTATATCGGAAATTTCGTAGCCTTGCCACATGGGACTGACAAAGATGAAGAAGTAGTAGAAGAAGGGATCTATTTAGTCCAAGTACCTGATGGTGTGGACTTTGGAACAAAAGAGGAACCAAAAATCGCGACACTCTTATTTGTAGTGGCTTTAAAAAAAGAACATCAGTTAGCTGTGCTACAAGATTTAGCCTTTTTTTGTTCAGACATCGACCAAGTAATGGCACTCAGTGATGCGGAAACCATTGAAGAAGTCCAAATGATTTTTGAACATGGACATATATAACCAATGTTCTCAGTAAAAAAGATGCCTTGCATCAAGTAATAACTTCAACCAAGTGAAAAATAGGAGACGGTGACAAGATTTTTGTCACCGCTCCTATTATTTTTGTGTTTTAATAACTCTTTTTTATATAGATAGCGCACATACCTATGAATAATAGAACAATACTCCATGTACCAAGTGTCAAGATACCATTCATGAAAGTAACCTGTTCTGAAGCTAGTGGAGAGAAAATATCTCCTCCTAGGATCACATTTTGAAAATCAACATAAGAAGTTGGCAAGTAATGACTGATTGATTCTATCCATCCAATCGAAGAAAACAAGCGATACTCTGCTAAGAAAAGACAAAGAAGTGTCCCTAAAAGATTGACTAGAGAATGTTCAAATAAAGCAGATAGAAGAAAACTGATCGTACTTAAAAAGAACACCCACAACAACAAGAACAGAAAACTCTGGAAAAGATATGCATACATCGGAAGGATTCGTATCTCCTGACCAATGATCGTTCCTACAGGATAACGGAAGTCGCCCAAACCATTTTTGATTACTACTAGTATAGAGACGAACAAAAATGGAATCACGAGACTTAGCATAGCTGCACCATAATAAACGGTGAAACGGATGCTATGTTTCTTTACCATACTATCCGGTAATAGATTGACTAGAGAGATTACCTGCTTTCTTTTTTCATAAGAGATGATCGAGGAAAGAAACAAGGCGGTTATACATAAAATCAAAAAACTAGAAATCATTCCTGAAAAAATATTTTCGTAGTAATTCGCTAAAGGGAGGTGCGCTGGCAAGTCAAAAATTGAATATCTTTGGATCTGATGTTCTTTCATATAACGGAGCAACTCTACACGTTTTTGTTGTTCAATGATTGGAAGTCCTTGTCTTTGACCAGAAATCAGCCGGTCCAGTATATCTTTTTCATAATGATAAGTTGCTTCGACCATTTCCTGGACATTCCCTGTGTTTTTTGCACGTAAAATTGCTTCGATCAGTTTGTTGCTTTTCTCTAAACTTTCCACAAATTCTTTCTCATTCTCATCTTCTTTCAACGTTTCAATCAAACGTTGCGCCTCTTCATAGTTATGATTCAGTTCATCGAATTCTGTATAAGCAAGTTCATGATCAAAAAAAAGTGGGAATGCAAAGAGCACGATCAACAATAGAGGAAATAAAAAGTTTACTTTGTTTTTTAGTAAGAGATTGCGTTCAAATGTAAATAAAGTCATAGTTACACCTCATACAATTGACGATAAATCGCTAAAATCTCTTCCATATTTGAGGATTCTGTGACGATTTCTCCATTTTTTAGAAAACATGCTTTAGAACAAATCGATTGGATATTCGCGATAGCGTGGGAAGAAAGAAGAATCGTCTTCCCCTCTTCCTGCCATTGTCTGATCAGCCTATTCAAGATATCCATACTTCCTGGGTCTAACCCGTTCAACGGTTCATCGAATAACATGACAGATGAATCACTGATCAAGTAAGTAGCAAGCAAGACATGTTGTTTCATTCCTAGAGACATTTTTCCAATCGGCAAAGTAAGGTACTCAGTCATCTTCAATCGTTGGAAAACAGTTTGGCATTCTACTTTGCTCTGCCAATAGTATTTGATCAAAGTCAAATAATCAACAGCCGTTAGATAGTCGGATAACTGATTCGTTGATTCTAGAAAAAAGAAAGACCGGCGATAATCTGTATAAGCAGTAGGAGAGATGTTGTGAAGGGACAATTGATCATAAGTTGTTGGCAGCAGTTGGGCAATGCCATTCAGCAAAGTTGTTTTGCCAAATCCGTTCGGGGCAATCAAAGCAGCTACTTCTCCTGATTCTACTAAAAGATCCAATTGTCGAATCACACGTTTTTTACCACGTTTCATGTTCATGTTTTTGATCAGTAATGTCATAGATAGGTCTCCAATATAAATTTTAATATCATAATAAAACAAAAAGCATCCAAATAAAATGCTGACAAAAGTTATTATTTACATATTATAAAAAAGTTAAAATAACATGTTTATTTAAAAGTAAAGTTTGCTGATCCCAAAATTTTTTTATTTTGCTGATATCCTCAAACCTTTGGCACAAAGTTTCGTGCCAAAGTACGACTATTTCTCTTTTTAGTAAGCGAATACAATTAGAGTATCAAAAGGAGAGAGGAAGAGACAAAATGGAACGGATGATTCCCAAAAACAACATTTCGCTAAAAGCGAGGGTACAAAAATTAGGCAGTACCTTATCAAGCATGGTCATGCCAAACATTGGAGCACTGATTGCTTGGGGTGTGTTAACGGCTTTATTTATCCCAGATGGTTATTTGCCAAATGAAGCTTTTGCTACCATGGTAAGCCCGATGCTAACTTATCTGATTCCTTTATTGATCGGCTATACTGGCGGAAAAGTAATTGCTGGTGACCGCGGATCAGTTGTGGGAGCAATTGCAACGATGGGTGTGATTGTCGGAACAGATATTCCAATGATGCTAGGTGCGATGATCATGGGACCTCTTGGTGGATATGCTATCAAGAAATTTGATCAGCTGTTCCAAAAACGGATCAAATCCGGTTTTGAAATGTTGGTCAATAATTTTTCAGCAGGTCTTATCGGTTTTGGATTAGCGTTATTAGGTTTTTCTGCGATTGGTCCAGTTGTCGATACATTGACTCAAGCAATGGCAAAAGGTGTAGAGATCATTTTATCTGCCCATTTGATTCCATTGACAAGTATTTTTATTGAACCAGCAAAAATCTTATTTTTGAATAATGCAATCAATCATGGGATTTTGACACCATTAGGAACTGAACAAGTAGCAGATGCAGGAAAATCTATTCTATTCTTGCTTGAAGCAAATCCTGGTCCAGGACTTGGCGTATTACTTGCTTTTACTTTGTTTGGCAAAGGAGCAGCAAAATCTTCAGCACCAGGTGCTATGATCATCCACTTTTTAGGTGGGATCCATGAAATCTATTTTCCTTACGTCATGATGAAACCGTTATTATTCTTATCAGTTATAGGCGGAGGAATGTCAGGAAGTTTCATTTTCCAATTGATGGATGCTGGACTAAGAGCGCCAGCTTCTCCAGGATCAATCATTGCGATTCTAGCGATGACACCGTTCAATTCTTACCTTCCTGTTATTTTGGGCGTGATTGTTGCCGCAGCTGTTTCATTCGGTATTTCTGCAGTGATTTTGAAAGCGGATGCGAAAGATACAAATGAAGACTTTGAAAAGTCTGTGCAAGAGACAAAAGTAGCTAAACAAGCATCTAAAGGTGCCCAAGGTATTCCTCAAGGAACTGCGCTATCTGGCGTACAAAAAATCATTTTTGCTTGTGATGCAGGGATGGGATCAAGTGCGATGGGCGCTTCGATTTTGAGAAAAAAAGTACAGGAAGCAGACTTGCCTCAAACGGTGACTAACCAAGCAATCAGCCAACTGACAGATGACTCGAATACATTGATCGTTACTCAGGTCGAACTACAAGAAAGAGCAAAACAAAAAGCACCGAACGCGCGTTTTGTTTCAGTAGAAAACTTTTTGAATTCACCTCGATATGATGAAATCATTCAAGAATTGAGCAGCAAACAGGAACCATCAACTTCTGAAACTAAGAACGAGCCAACAGAAGAGTTTCTTTCAGCAAACATCAAACAAATCAAAGAGATTCTACTTGTCCACGATGATCGTTCGGGATCAGCAACAATGGGAATGACTGTGCTCAAAGATATATTAGACAAGAACCATTTAACTATCCCGTTACGAAAAGTCAACATCCAGGAGTTAAAAGGGGAGCCTGATTCACTGATCGTAGCCAAAGAAAGTTTAGCAGAAAAAGCACAGATGGCTGCACCGCAATCCATTCATTTATCGGTTAATAGCATGGTCAACCCACAAAAATTTGAATCAATTGCACAATATTTGAAACAGACAGCTTAAGGGAGGAAAACAGCATGCAAAGTTTGCCATTCGACATGATCGAACTCAATCGATCATTTAAAACCAAAGAAGAAGCGATCCGCTATTGCGGTCAAAAGCTTGTAGAAGCAGGATGCGTTGATGAGGAATATATCGATGCCATGGTAGAAAGAGACAACATGTTATCTGTTTACATGGGGAATTTTATCGCGATTCCTCATGGAACAGATGAAGCAAAAAAATATGTGAAAAAATCCGGCATTTGTGTCGTACAGGTGCCAGACGGTGTCAATTTTGGTACGGAAGAAGAAGAAAAGATTGCGACTGTTTTGTTCGGTATAGCAGGAGTCGGCGATGAGCATCTGCAACTTGTACAGCAAATCGCACTTTATTGCAGTGATATGGACAATGTTGTCCAACTAGCAGACGCGCTCAGCAAAGAAGAAGTAACGGAAAATCTAGCAATTGCTTAAGGAGAGAGAAAAATGAGAGCAGTACATTTTGGTGCAGGAAATATCGGTCGAGGATTTATTGGAGAAATTTTGGCAACTAATGGATTTGAGATTACTTTCGTAGATGTGAATCACACGATCATTGATGCTTTAAATGAAAGAAAAGAATACGAAATCGAATTAGCAGATGAATCAAAAGAAAGAATCACTGTGAAAAATGTCAAAGGAATCAACAATCAAACAAATCCAGAAAAAGTAATCCAAGAAATCGCTGAAGCAGATTTAGTCACTACCGCCATTGGCCCGAATATCTTACCTTTTATTGCCGAGTTGATTGCAAAAGGTATCCAAGCAAGAGAAATGGAAGGAAACGCAACACCTTTAGATGTCATTGCCTGTGAAAACATGATTGGTGGTTCAGCATTTCTAGAAAAAGAAGTGTATAAATATCTTCCAGAAACATCATTTACTGACAAATATATCGGCTTTCCAAATGCAGCAGTCGATCGAATCGTCCCATTACAACACCATGAAGATCCTTTATTCGTCCAAGTAGAACCTTTCAAGGAATGGGTCATTGACGATAGCCAAAGAAAAAATAAAGAAATCCAATTAAAAGGGGTTTTATATGTAGATGATCTAGAACCATATATCGAACGCAAACTATTTAGTGTCAATACTGGTCATGCGACTGTCGCTTATACAGGTGCCTTGTTAGGTTACCAGACCATTGATGAAGCAATGCAAGATGCGTTAGTTGTAGCACAATTAAAATCAGTTCTGCAGGAAACAGGAAGTTTGCTGATTGCCAAATGGGGGTTTGATTCAGAGCAGCATCATGCGTATATTGAAAAAATCATCCATCGTTTCCAAAACAAATATATCTCTGATGCGATCACACGTGTCGCTCGGACACCATTACGTAAGTTAGGTTATCAAGAACGGTTTACACGGCCAATGAGAGAACTGCAAGAACATAACTTGACTTGTCCACATTTGACGGCAACAATGGGTATTATTTTTAATTATTATGATCCTGAAGATGAACAAAGCCGTCAACTGCATGAAATGAAGATCCATGAAAACTTAGAACAATTGATCCAAGAAGTCACAGGAATCAATGATCCGAAAACAATCGGGAATATCAAGCAAAACGTGAACCGTTATGCCAAGCAAGTCGCTTAAAATAGGATACGAAAAAGGGGAATGTGACGCAACTTTTGTCACATTCCCCTTTTTCGAATAACTAGGCTGTTTGTCCTTCAAGATAGGGCAGGTCCAACTCTTCACCGTAACGTTGTTCTAAAGCTAGGCGAATCAAGCGAGCTGCTAATTTCTCATTTCTTGCAAGGATAGGTCCGTGGAAATAAGAACCGAAGACATTTCGGTAAATGACACCTTCGGATTGATCTTCCCCATTGTTCCCTTGACCTTGTACCACTTTCCCCAAAGGCCGTTCACCTTTACCTAAGAAAGTCCGACCATTGTGGTTTTCAAATCCATAATAAGTTTCATTGAATTCTTCATTATGGATGACAATGTCACCGATAAACCGGTTGTTTTCCTGACTTAATGTGTAGTGATCCAGGGCACTGATACCTTGGATCTTTTCTCCGTTGGCTCCCATGTAGTAGTGACCCAGCAATTGATAACCACCGCAAATGGCTAACATGACACCATCATTTTCGATATAGTTGATCAAAGAATCTTTCTTTTTCTGGATGTCTTTTGAAATGATCAGTTGCTCAAAGTCTTGACCACCGCCAAAGAAAACCAAGTCATATTTATTAGCATCAAAAGGTTCATGTATACTAACGATCTCCGTATGGCAAGAAACCCCCATTTTTTCTGCTACATATTTCAACATCAAAAGGTTTCCGTTATCACCATATGTGTTCATCAAATTTCCATAAAGGTGGGCGATATTGAGTTCATAATTAGCCATGATTCATTCCTCCTTTGATAAATCCTTGAGCCGCTAGTTCTTTACGTAGCTGCAATACAGCAGTGTAAGTAGCTAAGATATAGACATGTTCAGTTGGCAATTCTTTGATTTTTTCGATTACTTCTGGTAATTCTTTTGTTTCTGTCAATTTATTTTCTGGAATCCCGGCAACTTTCAGACGTAAAGTCATATCTGTATGACGATCTCCTCCAGAAATAACGGCTGGGATATCCATATCGGCAAAGTTTTCAAAATTACCATCCCAAATCCAGCTGACATCGATTCCATCTGCGTAATTGGCATTCAATAAAGCTACTAAAGAAAATGGATAAGGAGCTAGACCAATCATATCGATTACTTGATTGATGCCTACAGGATTTTTGACAAGTACTAATGTACATTTCTTTCCATTGATATTGATGACTTCTTGTCGGCCGAACACTTTCTCGTCATATCCTAAACCTTGTTTGATTTTATCAGGATCGACATTGAAGTACTCCGCCACTGCAGTAGCTGCTAAAGCGTTGTAGACGTTATACATACCACCAACTTCGATTCCATATTCATGACCATCAATCACAAAATCTGCTGAAACATTGTCCATCCGTACCATATCAGTCAATCGGTAATCCAGTTCAGGACGTTTGAAGTCACAATTTGGACAGTAATATTTTCCTAAGTTTGCATAAGTGATCATTTTATAATGCAGGATGTGATGACAATTCGGACACAAGACACCGTCTGTATTGTAATGCGCCATTTGTTCACGATCTTCTTCATGGTCAAAGCCATAATATTTTCTAGGATTAACTGTTTCGATCGAATTGAAGATCGGTGAATCACCGTTACTGATAATCGTTGCATTTGGTGACTTTGCGGCACCGTCTACAATCATTTTATAGGTCGTATAAATTTCTCCATACCGATCCATTTGATCACGGAAAATATTTGTAAATAAAAATAGTTCTGGTTTCATATATTCTGTGACTTTGCTCAAACTTGCTTCATCTATTTCTAGGACAGCAAATTTTTTCTGTCCTTTTTTTGGTTTTGCCTGCAAGAAAGTCGATACAATTCCCTGTACCATATTCGCACCAGTAGGGTTGGTTAGAACTTCATCGAATTGCTGGCGCAAAATATTGACTGTTAAAGCGGTAGTCAATGTTTTACCGTTTGTTCCGGTAACAACGACGACTTGGTAGTCTTTTGCCAAGCTATCCAATATATGTGGATCGACTTTCAGCGCTAGTTTACCTGGTAAACTTGATCCGCCTTTAAAAAAAGTTTTTAATGCCCATTGCGACGTTTTCCCAACTGCAATCGCAAAATGACTGCGTATTCCCATTATGTAACCTCCAAAAACGATTTGCTGACGAATAAATTCAACTAATCATACCATATGTTGAAAAAAAGGTTAAATTGCTTTTCTTATTCTTAAGAAAAGGTTACGGCTGAAAGTGCATGAAATCGGAGAAAACCGCATGATTTAAAAAAAAACAGCTTGAAACAAAATGATTGTTTCAAGCTGGTGTGATTTTATTATTACTCTTCATCGGTCTTTTCATTATTAACCAATAATGATTTTCTCACTTGGATATTCATAGCCCAGATCTCGGGTTTCTTTTGGTACGAACAGCATCAATGTATACAGCATTCCAATCCGCCCAATAAACATCAGGGCAGCAATCGTGATTTTCCCTACAACAGACAAGTCGCCGGTAATCCCTAAGGACAAACCAGTTGTTCCAAAAGCAGAAGTTACTTCGACGATGATCGAGATCAGTGTTTGTTCCTCTGTAGCAGATAAAAAAACGATACAAAAGAAACACATACCAAGAGAAAGCATAAAGACAACGACTGACTTTCGCACATCATCTTGATCGATTCTCCGTCCAAAAATATTGATATTATCTTCACTCTTGAGGAAGGAGTATAGATACAAACCGATGATTGCTACAGTAGTTGTTCGAATCCCGCCTCCTACAGAACTAGGACTGCATCCGATAAACATCAGTAAAGAAAAAATGATCAGTGTCGTAATCTGAAAATCACCCAAATCGTGAATCTGGAGACCGGCATTACGAGTCGTAATCGAATAAAACATCGAATTGATCCATTTGACACTCATACTGGAATCTTGGAATAAATGGTCCTTTTCCAATAGATAAATTAAGATAGTTCCCGAAACAAACAAGATGACAAAAGCCAACACAGCCAATTTGGTAAACAAGGAAAAACGAAATGGAAGCTTTGCACTGGAACGTTTATATAATAGCCACTCCCGACACTCCATCAATACAGGAAAACCAATTCCGCCGACAAAAATCAAAAACATGATTAGGATTAAGAAAAAATAGTCATGTGCAAAGGGCTTGATGGAATCCCCAGTGACGTCAAATCCAGAGTTCGTGACAGCCGATATCGCCTGATAAAAACCGTAAAAAACGGCATCACGCCAACGATCAAAATAGCCTCTGTAATAAAAATAAATAGAAAAGAATGTCCCAAAAAGTAATTGAAACCAGATTAAAATAGCAAAAGTAATCCGGATCAGTCGGACGATACCAGACAAACGCGGTTGATTCATATCCGTCATGATCAGCTGCCGCTGTTTCAATGTGATTCGTCGTTTAGAAAAAATGACAAAAGCAGTAGAAATCATCATGATCCCCAAACCACCAACTTGAAATAATATTTCCAGCAGTATAATGCCGTTATCATTGAACACAGAATTGATATCAAAAGTCGATAGTCCAGTCACGCTCACTGTACTGATTGCCATGAACAGCATGTCCACAAAAGAAACATGGCTATCTGGTTCGCGAAAAATCGGCAGATAAAATAGAACGAGTGATAAGACCGTCATCAATATATAATAAAAAACGATGATTTGGATCGATGAGAAATGATTAGCAGCAAACTTCTGTCCTCGCCGTTGCAGCCTTCGAAAGAATAAATCAACATGCAAAGTACTATCCTCCTGACAATAGTCGTTTCTACCAGTATACAAGGGGAATCAGGAATACTCAAAGAAATTATTGAACAGATAACAATACAGCTTTCGATTAAAATAGAAATGGCTTATAATAAAGCAAATCCTAGAAAAAAGAAGGAGGAGGAATAACAAATTGATCAATGCCCAACAAATCGTAGAAAAAATGAAAAATCAAAAAATAAATTATGATACAGTTCTAAAAAAAATGATCATGCAATGGGAGAAAGAAGAAGTAAAGCCTAAGATATTAATACATACATGCTGTGCTCCTTGCAGTACGCACACGTTGGAATTCATGTCTCAATATGCAGATATCACGTTATTTTTTTCAAATTCGAATATCCATCCTAAAAGTGAGTATTTGCGGAGGTTACATGAACAAAAACGATTTGTAGACCAATTTAATGAGAAAACTGACCATCATGTAGCGCTGATTGTTGATGAATACCGTCCAAGTGAATTCACCAAAATGGTTTTAACAAACCATCTTGAAGACGAAAAAGAAGGTGGTGCTCGCTGCAGTGCATGCTTCAATATGCGATTAGATCTTGTTGCGCAAAAAGCGCAAGAACTAGGATACGATTACTTTGGAAGTGCCCTGACGATCTCACCAAAGAAAAATGCAGCCTTGATCAATCAAATCGGAATGGATATCCAAAAGATTTACGGGACACAATATTTGCCAAGTGATTTCAAGAAAAACAAAGGCTATGAACGCTCTTTGCAAATGTGCAAAGAGTATGATATCTATCGCCAATGTTATTGTGGTTGCGTGTTCGCTGCCAAGCAGCAAGGATGTGATCTGAAAGAAATCAATCGGGAAGCAAAAGCTTACTTAAAAACATCGACCGTAGTTTTTGATGAAAATTAAAGAAATCTTTCGGAAAAACGTAAGAAAAAAATAAAGAATTTATGGTAGAAATAAGGTAGACTGTATAATTTGTCCGTAGTAAAGTAAGAAAACAAGAATAAATTTCAATGAAGGAAGAGATAAGATGCGAAAAGTAGCACCTATTTTGAAGCCAATCGCTGTATTAACAATCTCGACGATTGTCGCGACTACTACAGGTATTGTGAATAGTTCCAGCTACCGTGCACCCAGTTCAAGTTCTAGTACTGTAGAAGAAACAACACCAACTACTTCAGTCTCGACATCTGAACCAACAACAACGGAAAGTTTGAATGAAACCACTACGACAAGTACATGGGACGACACAACAACTAGTTCGTCGTATGATGAGACATATACAACTGACAGCTCAAGCGAAACAAGCAATACGGTACCAGATGGCACTTCATCGGATTCAACCAATCCAAGTACAAGTCCGGATACAAGTGCTAGCTCCGAAACGATACCAAGCAGTACGACTGTAGATGATAACACGCAAAATGATGATGCAGCACGTACAGCACAGCAAAACCAAGATTCAGGAAATACCCAAACGTATAACCAACAAGCAGGTGATTCTCAATGACATTTTTACTAGACCTTATCAATGGGGTGCATAAATTCCTTGGCTATTTAGACATCAGTCCTAAATATCTTAACCGTGGATATACGATTTTAAGTGTGATCCCCACGCTTTATTTATTGAGAATTGTTTATGGACTTTGGCAAAACCAAAACTATCTTCAATTTTTCTTATATGGACTTGCATTTCTAGTGCTTGTTTATTTTACTGTTTTAAATGTATTTTATTACTTTTTAGATAAAAACACGAAAGCCGATGTCACACAGCTTTTTGTGAAGTATTTGCCTGATGAAGCGTTCAACATCCAGACAGAAGAAACAATCAATAATGGAAATTCGATCGATAAAGTGAATACACAAGAGGTCATGGTTTCTTATGACGAAGATTACCAATTGAAATTAGCCGAGAATATGCGGTACTTGATTGGAAATGGTGAGATCAAAATAAATGAACTCGGTCGCATGGATGGATTTCTTGTCGATAGAAATACGTTGTATCCTTATTACTATGTCAAGAAAACAGGAGAGAAAGAGTATGTTCTAAATATTGGACGAAGCTACTCGGACATGGAAAAAGTAGGGACCATTCGGCTGAGCTCAACAGAAGACACATTAGAACCTGTCGGATTGTTCATCGTTGGCGGTGATTTTGTCAAAGACGGGTTGCGTTATCATGAGCCTTATCGCCTGAAATTAATTGCAAAAAAAGCACAATCACAAGAAGAACAAGTTGTTTATAGTCGGAGCCAAAGAAGAAGACATTCATAAGGGGATGTGACATGACTTTTGTCATGCCCCTTTTTTATATAACGAGAAAAATAGAACGAACACGTCACTTATTCTTTCCTTTCATTTATAAACATTGTAGAATAAAGAGAGTACAATGAAATATCGTAAAAAAATGTAATAAATAACGAGGAAATATAAGTAGGAGGTAAGCTGTGAAAGAATTTTTGAAAAATTGGGGGATTCTGATCCTTGTATTAGCGGCTATTTTATTAGCTAGAGTGTACGTGTTTACACCAGTCACTGTAAACGGACATTCGATGGACCCTACATTAAGTGATGGACAACGACTGATTTCATCTAAAATCTCGAACTATGAACGAATGGACATCATTACTACGAAGGAACCAGGAGATGAAGAACGAATGATCGTTAAACGAATCATTGGTATGCCTGGGGACACAGTTAAGATGGAAAATGACCAGTTGACCATTAATGGCAAAAAGTATGATGAGCCTTATCTAGATAAGTTCAAAAAAGAATTTTCAGAAGATAAGTTACAAGGAGAGTATGCTTATAGTTCAGGGTTCCAAGCACAAGCAGAAAGTGCCTCTACCTTTACGAGCGATTTTGAATATACTGTGCCAAAAGGAAAGTATCTTGTTCTGGGTGATAACCGTTTGATTTCAAAAGACAGCCGAATGTTTGGGTTAGTCGACAAAGATATGATCCAAGGCAAAGTTGTTTTCCGCTACTGGCCTCTTTCCGAAATCAAAATCATTTGATGAAAAAATAAAAAGAAGAGGTTGTGACAGAAGTGGTCAGCTTCAAGAAATAAGAAACTGCTTTTGGAACACCGTTTAAACGAAAAAAGAAGCTGTGACATATTTTTGTCACAGCTTCTTTTTAAGCTTTTTGGCTGATGGATAGGAAAAGCGAAGCGTTTTTGTTCATAAATAGCTTTTCTCCACGATGAAAAGTATGACTAGCAGTAGAGACAAAGCCAGTTTTTTTCAATCGATCGTTCAATTCTTCTTGGATAAAGCCATTATGGACTTTCGGATGACTGATTTGTTCATTCTTGTCAAAATCTACAATAATCAGTTGACCGCCAGGAGCTAAAAGTTCGAAAAGTTTCATGAGAATAGTCTTCGTATCAGGAATGTGCAAAAGTACGAGTGATAGAAGGATCACATCTGCTTGGATAGCAGGAAATTCGACAGAAGCATCAGCGTGGATCGTTCGGACATTTTTCAGATCTGCTGCTTGGATCTTTTCTTCTACCATTTTCAACATAGTTTCTGAAGCATCGGCAATGATCAGTTCTTTGAATTTTTCCGCAAGCGGTAAACTCACAAGCCCAGTTCCGCCTCCGTAATCCAGCAGGACTTTTTGGTGGCTGTCGCGCGGTAGATAAGTTGTTAGTTCTTCGCGAATAATCTTGGCTAATGCTTGACGGTCAGGGGAATCATAATGATTAGCGATGGAATCAAAAATATTTTTTGTCATCAAATAGCTCCTTACATAAAACTTTGGAATTTTAACTTATTATAGCACGTGAAAAGAAAGAAAACATGCTATACTCAATTCAAAAAGAAAGTATTTAGCAGATGTACTTATTTTTATAAATCCTAAGAATTTTCAAGGACAGAAATTTTTCTAGAAAGATAAGATAAATGGATCGCCTTATTTAGTTCTTGTCAAAAAATTGGAACAAAAGTAAGCAAGGGATTTGAACGATAATCTGTGCTTGATGAAAATTCTCACTGTAAAAAATGTTGAAAATCAAGTATAATACCATAGGAACAAACTGGAAGGTGAAAAAGAGCATGGCACAACTATTTTTTAAGTATGGCGCAATGAATAGCGGCAAGACAATCGAGATCCTAAAAGTCGCACATAATTATGAAGAACAAAATAAACCAGTTGTCTTGATGACAAGCGGTATTGATACGAGAGATGGTTTAGGCGTTGTTTCAAGCCGAATCGGACTGAAACGTGAAGCAATGCCGATATTTGAAGAAACAGACGTATTTGACGTGATTCAGAACATGGAAAGCAAACCCTATTGTGTGCTGATCGATGAAGCGCAGTTCTTAAAAATTCTCTTTGAAGGGAAAAAGATCAATGGTCCCTTGTCGAAAAAAGAACAAGCAGAAAAAATCCGTAAGATCCAAATGATATTCCAAGACCCATCCGCATCGTTGAACGAACGGGCAACAGTAGAATATATTATCTCAGAAGGCCTCTATAATTTTAACCTGTTCCACTCGGAAGAAGAACGTTTGGAAAAGGTGGCAAAAATCATCAAAGAAGTCGGACTACTTCCAGAGCATATGTACCGCTATCCTCACGAATTTTCCGGCGGTCAAAGACAACGGATCGGAATCGCTCGTGCATTAGTGATGGAACCTGAATTAGTCGTAGCAGACGAACCAATCTCTGCTTTAGATGTTTCGATCCGTGCGCAAGTGTTGAACTTACTGAAAGATGCACAAAAAAAACGAGAAGTGACATATCTTTTTGTCGCTCATGATCTATCAGTCGTACGTTTTATTTCAGATAGAATCGCTGTGATCAGACAAGGACATATTTTAGAACTAGCTGAAACGGAAGAGTTATTCAACCATCCGATTCATCCATATACAAAGGCATTGCTTTCAGCTGTGCCTATACCAGATCCTATTTTAGCAAGGAAAAGAAAATTACATGTGTATGATCCTAGCATACACGATTATACAAAACACGGTCCGGTTTTCGAGGAAGTACGCCCCGGACATTTTGTATACGGGAATCAAAAGGAATTAGAAGCGTATCGAAAATTGTGAGATCTGCAGTTTGACTGAGCACCGAAAATCAGGTGATCAAACATAATAGTTAATCGATATTTTGGTAAAAGCAAGGGGAAGACAGAGGAGTCTTACCCCTTCTTAGTCCACAAAGGGGTGGATGCTTGGCCCTTATTTACCGGCGCGATGAATGATTTAGAGACTATGCACCAGCTTCTTGATATGAGACAAAGGACAGGAGAAAAATCCAGTGCATAAAAGAGAAGAATGTACGCTCTTAGATACGATTCATTCGGTTTTTAATAAAAAAAGATAAGGTAGCGAGTTGCTTAGAAAACTTGCTATCTTTTTTTGTTAAAACGACTCGGAATGTTTGTTCTTTGTTCTGACTTTTCCAAGCCTTTTTCTTCTTGATACTAATTTTATGAAAAATCAAGAAACAATTGTTATACTAGGTAATGCTGACAAACGGGATTGGCATTTCATTTTGATTCAGCTTCTTTTCAAATCACTAGGAAGGAGGGATAGATTGTTCAAGACTTATTTTCGTTTCAATAAAATACAAGATAATCCTTTTCGTATCATGAACCTGATGCTACTTATCTTTATCGTATTGTGGTTAGGTTACATAAATCATGACTTTTTGATTTCAAGTTTTTCATCCTTAGGGATCTTTACTTTTTTCTATTATCAAAACATACCGATGAAATCTTTGTTGAAACGTATGTTTTTGATTGGTTGTGGTCTTTTGTTTGCTTTCGTTCTAGGGATTTTGTCAACTTATGTTTTATGGCTTGAACCATTTGCTGTAGCTTTGGTTGCTTTTTCCAGCAGATTTGTGTTGCGATTATTCCATATCTCTAAACCAGGTGGCTTGTTTTTTGCGATGCTTTCTGCCATGGGAACGAGCATGCAGCTGCCAATCGCTCAATTACCGATCGTCTCGCTTTATTTTTTTATGGGTGTCGTTTTTGCCCTGATTGCGGCAGTGATTACAAAATTACTGGATTCACGGCCTGAGCAGACAATTGAAAAAGCGACTCTAAAAGAAAGGTTTTATGAAGAGCCTTTGGTGATCATTGATTCTGTTTTCTACAGTGCCGCCTTGTTTCTGTCCGTTTATGTCAGTCATGGCTTGAATCTGCATAATCCTTATTGGTTGACCTTGTCATGTGCATCGATTTTGCTGGCGGAAAATTTGGATGCGATGAAGCATCGACAAGTCCAATATCTGATTGGATCGATGGGTGGGTTATGTGTGTCAGCAGTCTTGTCATTTGTGCCGTTCACGCAACTGCAGACGATTTTTCTGATTACGTTTCTTTATGGAATCGCACAATTTCTAGTTGCTAGAAATTACGCGGTTGCTAATATTTTTCTTAATCCCATGGCGTTGATGCTATCTACACTTATTCGCGGGGCCTATCTGATGTCTTTGATCGAATATCGTTTTTTAGGAATCATCATAGGAAGTTTCATCGGTTTAGGTGTTGCGTGGGTAATGAATGTCGGACTGCAACATTATTTAAATGTCGTTCGAAAGAAATTAGAATAGAAGGACAAATAGAAGTATATGTGCTAAAAAAGGTTGTGAAAAAGTCATTTTCACAACCTTTTTCTTAATACTCAAAACTGAGCGGCTTTTTCACAACCTCATCTAATCGAATGATACCTCAAAGCGGACAGAAGAGGGGAATTCCGCAATGTTTTCGTTTAACATAGTTGGTTTCATGTTTTTTACCTCTTTTCTGTGTTTCCAAACTGGTCGCACTTTTTCTTCTGATGCAACGATTTTATGTCTATCCGAGTGAGCTACACGTTTCAAAAGATAGACGAAATTGATTTGCTGATAGGCTTTATCTGTGTTTCCTTCAATTGAAAAAAGGTAGTTTCAATAAGGGCAAGCAAACGGACGATTTCTGTTTCATAACCAGTTTCCTCCAGCATTTCGCGAACAACGGCTTGTCGACTTGTCTCCAAACGTTTGACCGCTCCGCCAAGCAACACTTGGATGACCTGTTTATCGTTTTCCCTGCTCAAAAGAATATCATCTGTTTCCTCATTCCATAAAATTCCAGATGCCCGTATATCAAATTGAAAATTCTCTTCTACCATACGCAAATCATTTGTTTCCATTCCAACGCCCACCAATCTTTTTCGCAAAAAATTTTTATTTATGTTGGCGGATGGATAAACTTTTTTGAGATAATCAACGTTTTACTTGAAAGTCGTACAGATATTCTTGCTTTCTCCATAGTGAAGGTTCTACACGTCGCTTTTCCGTAAGAGACAAGCTAATTAGGTCGAGTTCCCAAATGATTAGATTATTATCATGATCATGGGTAGCAATCGCTACGTGTTCATCATCAATCACGGAGACAATAAATACCCCACTAAGATCCATGTTTGTCGGGAGTTTTTTAGTAGTTTCTGCAGTCTCAAGATCAATAAAGTAGATCGTGCCGTTACTTGAAAAGTAAACAAGCTGATCTTTATAAATAAAACTTCCTTTTGAAAAACTGAATCCTATATCTTCCAGTATTATTTCTCGGTCTGTTTCTTTAAATGTATACGATGAATCTTTCAGCGAATAGCTAAATAATCCAGCTCGCCGATTATTAGCAAAATCAAAAGCCACTCCGTATAAGTGGTTTTCATGAACATTTAGCCGATAACCTATCAGATATTCACTCCCTTCTATATTGGGGAACGAACCAAGGTTCTCACTGATAAGCGTATCTTCAGAAAGATAGAGTCTATCAACAAATAATTTTCCTATTTCTTCGTCACGTAAAATATAGAGAGACTGCTCATCGTTTCCAGTCGAAAAAATATGCCCGTTGATAATCGTATAGTCATTATTAAAATAAAGATTGTTTTGATAAAGGATGTCATTGGTATCTGGATAGCCATGATTGAACAAAGTAACCAGCTTCCCGTCCAATATGACGCTGTCTATTCCTGTATGTTCTTTTGTTTGGCGCTTTTCCTTTTCGATTTTTCCTGAATGAGGTGTATAAACGAAGTCATGCGTTCGATCAGATAAAAAGACTTTTTGATCATGTTGTACGAAAGTGCCTAGTTCCAGTCCTTCTGTTTTTAAAATCACTTGATCCTTCTTTCCGATACCAACGAATCTGCCAGATGTTACAAACTTGTCCATTGTATTCGAAAAATAGAGATAATAATCATAATCACCTGTCAGTTTCTTTTCCTACACCAGTACATCCCGATATCCCTAACAATAAAAGGAACCCCAAGCTAAGAAATAGGTATTTATATTTCATGACATCTCCTTGTTAACGGTCATATTCTAAAAAACATTCCCATATTATTCCACCTATTACCGATTTTTTCATTCTCTAACACTCCTTTTATTTTTTTATATTTCAACAATTACAGTGTATTCTAACTAGCAATCAAATGTAAGACACAAATCATTGCGCCATATATTCAATTCCTAAATTTTCCGTTATAGTTAATATGGGAGAGAATACTTAAATGAAAGGAGCGAGGGATGGAGATCCATCAGTGGTTGCGTGAGAAGAGAAGGAAAAAAGGGTATACTCAAAAATGGGTGTCACTTCAGTTACATATTACAAGACAAGGTTTGTCCAATTGGGAAAATGGCCGGTCATATCCAAGTTATGAGATGCTCTATAAATTGATTTGTTTGTATGGATGCTCAGCTAAAGAGATTTCAGAACTGTTTACAAGAGAAAGAGAAACAAAGAACTAGGATACACCATTTCTTTTTTAAGATCCCAATCGTTATAGACTCCTTTCAATTACAAATGTTTCTAATATAGTTGATATTGAGGGAAATGGATGCGGTTTAACAACGAGGAGGATGCTTGGATGGTATTTGCTCGATGGCTGACAAAAAAAAGAAAGGACCGAAGTTATACACAAGATTTCGTTGCACGACAATTAGGTATCACAAGACAAACACTTTCCAAATGGGAAACAGGTCTATCGCGTCCCAGTTACGAGATGTTACAAAAAATTTTTCGTTTTTACGACTGTTCGCAAAAAGAAGTAGCTGAATTGTTTAAGACAATCGGAAACGGTAAGATGTGAATGTGGGAAGAATAATTGGTAGATCATATGTAATAATAAAACTTATTTCCGAAGAAGCACCTTTTGGAACACTATTCATTCGGAAAAAGTGATTGTGACACGACTTTTGCCATAGCCTCGTTTTAGCAGGTTGACTTTCTTTTTGACATTTGATACCATTCAGAATACAAATCGTAATTATTTCGATTTGCATTCTTTAACATGACTACAATCAAAGAAGAAANNNNTCCTGCAGAAAGGCTCGTGCGTGGTTGCAAGAACATCAGATTCCATTTGTTGAACGTAATATTTTTTCAGAACCATTGAACAGTTCTGAATT
>CXSP01000004.1_pt1 | contig 62404 bp, 50 predicted proteins | sample 591501 | NCBI WGS metagenome assembly CXSP01 (sample SAMEA3491350, study PRJEB9169) | human gut metagenome | biome: ENVO:mammalia-associated habitat; material: ENVO:feces | place: Bangladesh | collected 2010-04-07 | reverse complement strand
GATCCGATACCCAGAAAAGCATATGCTGAAAACAATCAAGCAAAAACTAGCTGAAGCAGGTATCTTGTACGAAGGATGACTAGCTCCATAAAAAACAGTACCGAAGAACTGGCGAAATTTAAACGCCAGTTTTTTTATTTTCAAGAAAAAGGTGTTCGTTTTGTCTGCACAAAGTATTGTACGCTTTTTTTGTAACATAACTAGCAAGATAATGGGGGCGGATATGAAATGGATCCAAATAAGCAAGATCAAGGAGCGTTGGAAGCACAAAAAATCAAGCTGTATTATAACGAGGTTGGTGAGGAAAAGTTAGATCAATACATAGAGACGCTCGCGCACAGCCTAATTAAATTCATCCGAAACTTTGAGGACTCTGAATACGTATCTGAAAGATTAAAAAAATTTTCTGAAAATTTTTCTGAGAATATTTACACTTACAATCGAAAGTGGCCATTATGGAATGACCTTTACAAAGCAACTCGCTCTTCTGAAGCACTCCATCTAGAAACAATTTTTAGAGATGCAGGATTTAACAAACCTTCCTTCGGTTCGCAAGACTTATCAGTAATATATAAGCAAGCAGAAGAGCTTTTAAATGAAAAAAAAGAAGAGCTGATAGTAGAGATACTAAAGGGAAATCCAAACGTTGAACTGTATATCTCTTATGATCCTAAGGCTGAACAAGGAAAGCTATTAAATAAGAAGCTGAAAAATGGCGAGTATAAAACAAAAGAAGAACGGATAGAAGCTTTAGCAGATGGGTATGAACATCGAGATGAAAAAGCGAAAGATATTGAGAAGGATATCATTCAAGGAGTAGATGAAACGGAAATAGGGGCTATGATACGGCTGATATATCCTCTTGAAAAAACAGTGAGAGATAGAGTGAATTTTTATAAAAACGACCACATAATTTTAGCACCATGGGCTAAAAACAAGGAACTTACTGATCTATGGAGCGGTGTGATTTCACCAAATGAAGAAAAATTCGTGGGATTAAAAGAAAGCCTGATCCATAAGAGTGAACAAGAAAAAATTTTATTGACTTATGGAAACGGAAAAGAATTCAACGCTACTTTTCATGATTTAGAAGAGAAGAATTACAAATGGGAAAGCTGTGAGAAGTATATAGAAATAATTGCAGAAATGTTAGAGGAGAAAAATGGGATACAAGGAAAGCTAAACCAAGATGTTTTTGAAAATTTCGACCAGTATATCCCTTCTACAAAAAGACAAGGACAACTATGGGGAGAATTTCAACGAGTCAGTCGTAAGTTTGAAGAATTCCATTTAGAGAATATAGTAGGATGGGATGAGTTCATGAAAAAAGCGTATCCTGAACAAGGGTTTAAGCATTCCTTGAATCAATGGTTTGGGAAAATGTCAGTAGAACTAGCAAAAGAAAACCCGAAAATAGAACTCGGTGTTTTTTATGATCCAGCTTGGGAAAGCGTAAAAAATTTAGAATTTTATACGCCAATTTCAAAAACAAAATGGAAAAAGCGTGTAGAATCGACAGAGAATGCTATTGCTAAAAAATTGCATCTGGCTGAAACTTCAGATACGTTACACCATTTATATCATAATGAGAGCTCATTAGGTGGTCGGATTTATTATTATGACAGAAAAAATGTGTTGACTAATGTAGCTCCTTGGGCCAAGTCAAAAGAGCTTGGTACAGTCTGGTCAAGAAGTAGTAGAGAAGAGACTTTGACATTTCTACTTCCACAGATGGATGGACAAAGTGATTTATCTGCTTCAATTAAACCGCAAGAGCACCGGAAAATCAGTTTATTTGTGTCAGAAACTGGAAAATATGCAGATGAGGATAATTTTCGACAGAAAAACCCTACAAAAGCAGAGCATACGATAGAGTCTATTGATGGCTATATTTCTGCTACGATAGGTGCAATCTTCAAAAACCAAAGGAAATTTTATGATCCAGATTTCAGACAACATTTTTATGAGAATTTTACAAAATATATCCCATCAGATAAAAAACATTGGGAGCTATGGGACGATTTCCAAAAAGTCAGTAGAAGCTTTGAGGAATTCAAATTAGAAAACATATATAAAAAATTAGATATCAATTTTGAAATACCAATGACGTGGTCTAAGGAATTAACCCTCATATCCTACTTGCATAAGATTAAAGGGGAGATAGCGGTAGAAATAGTAAAAAGAAATCCCATGACTGAATTGACACTTTTTTATGATCCGATACAAATTTATGCAGCATACGATGTTATTGGCTGGACTAATTCTGATTATTCTGATTATTATGATAGTGATACTAGCAATTCTAGTGATAGTAGCAGGCGTAGCATAGATATCGATCAATATGCTGATAAGATAGAACGGCGTGGTACTGATAGAGCTGGTATATTAGATATTGAAGAAAAATTTGCAAAAGGAACGGAAAGGGAGAATGAAAAATGTCTTGGTAGGATACTCAGATATGCATTTCACAATAAATCAGAGTTAGAAGGAAGAATTGTTCTGTTTGATCGTCATAAACAAATTGCCGATAGATTACCATGGGAAAAAGAAGAGATTGCAGAAGCGTGGAGAAATGCATGCAAAAGTGTCGTTCTTACACCTAGCATTAATAATGAAAATAAACTTCATGAAAAGAAGGAAAGCGAAACAAGTTTACACCAATCAATAGACACTCAGGTAAAACATCGAAAGAGTCCAGAACAGTTGATAAAAAAACAGCCACAGCAGTTATCGAGTCTTTTAAAAACAGTGGGTATAAGGAATGAACAGCCATCAACAAGCACCGATCAACTAATAAGTGCTTCCACATCCCAAGTTGGACAACAAAGAATGGCACAAATCAGACAGCAAGAAGAGAGAGAAACTTCGGCTAATAAAAAGCCATGTGTACGAGAAATAATAAGATTCTATGAACGTTAAAAAGAGATAGACTTGAAAAAAATGCTAAAAACAATCAAGTAAAAACTAGCTGAAGCAGGTATCTTGTACGAAGAATGACAAGCACCATAAAAAAACACCGAAGAACTGGCGAAATTTAAACGCCAGTTTTTTTGTTTTCAAGAAAAAGGTGTTCGCTTTGTCTGTATGAAAGTAATGTATACTTTTTTATAACAAAATAATGGGGGCGGATATGAAATGAATCCTGAAAAACAAGAAGAACAAAGAATTGGCTTATGTATTGATAAGGAATCTGGGCGTAAGAGATTTGAAGGAGTATACTGTACTGATTATCTAACTGCTATAACAAATACTATGTTCGACCATGCGAAACAGCTTTCTGATAAGAAGTTCCAGCAGCACTTTTTTCAAAACTTCACGGAGTATCTTTCCCCTGAGATCAAAGGATGGGTTTTATGGGACGATTTCCAGAAGGTCAGCAGGAAGTTTGAAGAACTAAAACTAGAGAATATCTATAATAATCTAAATCTAACTGTTGATGGTACATCACAGCTTTCTGAGGAGGAAAGAGTCGAAAGAGTCGACGATTATTTGTACGACTTGAGAGGACAGATAGCCGTAGAAGTAGCAAAAACGAATCCAAGAATCGATTTATACCTTTACTATGATCCTGAACATACACATGCATTTGATGTACGGACTTCAGATTCTATTTTTGTTAATCACTTAATGACTATAGTAGCAGAATGGAACGATGGAGTAGCATTTGAAGAAAGACAAGTTGCTAATGGAGGTGAAGAGAGTTATCCCAGTCACACGCTCCGTTATGTTTATCATAACAAAGAAGAACTGGCAGGGAGGGTGTATTTATATGGAGAAGGGTATGATAACAGTATTGTTATGTACGATTTAAAAGGTAAGCTGACTAATATAATGCCTTGGGAAAGAGATAAGGATCTTGCTGTGACATGGAAAGAAGAATGTAGGATTACGAATCTTACGTTGGATCCAGCCTATGCAGCCAATCATTTACAGCAAAGCAGTACAGTAAGACAAAACAGTGGAGAAGAAAAAGATATAAAAGAATTTGCTGATAAAAATCCAGTGTTTGAAAATGAACTTAGAGAAGGAGAGGAAAAGAATATTCCTTCCACTCCTGACGCTTCTGCTTCTGATCTTAAGATTGTAAACGAACAAGCCAAAAATTTAGAGAGTACTACCCCAAGCAGTACAGTAAGGCAAAACAGTGGAGAAGAAAAAGACATAAAAGAATTTGCCGATAAGAATCCAGTGTTTGAAAAAGAACTTAGAGAAGGAGAGGGAAAAAATATTCCTTTCATTTCTTACTCTTATAGTTTTGGTCTTAAGTCTCTAGCTGAACAAGAACATTACAAAAGAATTGCCAGAATTGCCCCAAGCAGTACAGTAAGGCAAAGTGATAATCAAAGGATGTATATGATTTATGGAGAAGAAAAAGATATAAAAAAATTTCTCGATAAGCACCCGATGTTTGAAAAAGAACTTAGAGAAGGAGAGAAAAAAATATTCCTTTCACTCCTTACGCCTATGCTTCTGAATTTAAGTCTAAAAACAAAAAGCTTATTTTGTGGAACGAAATCAATTCAATTATAAATTCTCGTAGGGAATTTCAACCAGAAAACCTTACAATAAGAAAAAATATAGATGCCTGTTTTGAAAAGATAATGTTAGAAGTCGCAAAAGAACGATCTGATATAACGATCGTGATGTGTAACGATTACAGCATTGATAAAGATGTGAGAATTGTCAATGGAAGCCGGATAGACTCACGTGCTGCAGCTCTTCGTTATATTTATCATACGCCAGAGCTTAGGGAGAAAGTAGTTTTCTACAATGGAGCACAAAACAGAATGGCACCATGGGAGGCAAATCCCGAATTATGGAAAGCATGTGTCAAAGACTTTGGCATGGATCTAAGACCAAATGAACAGTTGACTCAGCCAAAAAGTACGGCAAAACAAGACAATAGTACGAGGACAGAGACGCTAGTAGAAATAAATCCTTTGGAAAATAGAGAGGAATCAAAGCAAAAGACAGATCAAACGATTCAGCCAAAAAATACACATCAAGACAAGCCGTCACAACTAAAGGATTTAGCTTCTCGACATAACCATCAATCCTTATCAGATATCATGCAAGCAGCTGATATACAGCATAAAGAAAATAATCAATCAAACAACTGGAAACAAGATAGTCCAACAAAGCAAAATGTAAGTACAAATACACAAAAAGAAATATCGTTGATAAAAGCAGAATCTTGGGCAGACAGCAATGAATCGAAGCGAGTGGGACAGTTAATAAAGACGTGGGAAACTCCCTCCCAAACGACGAGTGCAACCACATTAGATTCAAGAAAACAGGGGTTAGGGCAACTTCTAGAAGACGTAACGACACGTAAAAGTTATCCTTCTGGAGAGAAAAAACAGGTAATTCCCAATAAAGCTTTATCTCTATCCAAGACACAGCCACATCTTGAATTTTGATTTCAGGAAATTTCATTTTAAATTTAGTAGCGAAACATAAAAAAGGGGCTGTGACAAACGACGTGTCACAGCCCCTTTATTCCGAATATGTTCAAAAGCTTGCATCTGAGGTAATAAGCCTAACTAAACGAAAAATAGGAAGAGCTATTTTTGTTTGGCTGTTCTTATTACTTGATGCAGGACAGCTTTTTCACAACCTCTTTATAAAGCTTTCTTATGCCATTAGAATCGAAGGATCAATCCAAATCTCTATTCGATCACCAATACGCCTTCTTTTAATGCAAATGGATTTTGATCGTTGATGTGGTCATAGAACATCACACCGTTGATATGGTCGATTTCATGTTGAACGACGATCGATTCATAATTCTTCAAACGAATCTTGTGTTTTTCACCATTCATATCATAATAAGACACAGTGATTTTGGCGTGGCGAACGACATATCCTGGTACTTCTCGGTCAACAGATAAACAGCCTTCGCCTTCCCCTAAACAAGCATCTTGAACAGAATGGCTCAAAATTTTAGGATTATACATAACAGTACTTAGAGAAGGTTCATCTACCTCTGGGTCTGCACTTGGTACGTGAACAGCAATGATTCTTTTAGAAATATCTAATTGAGGCGCAGCTAAGCCAACACCGCCTCGTAAGTGCAATTCTTCAGCTTTGATTGGATCTTGGCTGTTTTTTAAGAACTCAAGCATCTCTTTTCCTAAAGAGAGATCTTCTTCGCTTAATGGAAGAGAAACTTCTTCTGCAACTTCGCGTAAGGTCGGATTTCCTTCACGAATGATATCATCCATTGTAATCATGGAATATGTACCCCTTTCTTAGAAGACTATATTCAAGTCTATTTTCGCATTATAGTTTACCACAAAAATGGAAAAGTAGTAGTAAGATTGTTTGAAAACTACTTTTTCTTAATGATTAACCACTTGATTTCCAGCCCGGTTTCAGGTAAAGTATAGCTGTGTGCTCTAGGCGCACGGCCTGCCACTTGGTTAAGCGAATCACCAACGTTTTACTCAGTCGCAGGGGAATAATCGAAAGAGGTGAAAGAAATGGCAATTTCAAAAGAACGCAAGAATGAAATCATCAACGAATATGCTCGCCATGAAGGGGATACTGGTTCTCCAGAAGTACAAATCGCTGTATTAACTGAAGAAATCAACCACTTGAATGAACATGCACGCGTGCACAAAAAAGACCATCATTCATACCGCGGCCTAATGAAAAAAGTTGGTCACCGTCGTAACTTGTTAGCTTACTTACGTAAAACTGACGTTCAACGTTACCGCGAATTGATCAAACGTTTAGGCTTGCGTCGTTAATTTTAGTCAAAAAGAGTGGGATTCACATGAATCTCACTTTTTTTACTCGTATATCAATTAAGCAAAATTCCGTGATCAAGCTAGATGGACTCCTACTAACCAAATGAAAGCTGCTCAAAAAACGGCTTTCGGCAGTTTTCATTTGTTTAGTAGCGTCTTGCTTTCACGAGAAGGAAAAGGAGAAGTTATGTCAGAAAAACAAGTATTCAAAACGACATGGGGCGGCCGTCCCTTACAAATCGAAGTCGGTCAGCTAGCAAAACAAGCAAACGGAGCCGTTTTAGTCCGTTATGGAGATACAGTGGTCTTAAGTGCAGCTGTGGCCTCTAAAGAAGCAAAAGATACAGACTTTTTCCCATTAACGATCAATTATGAAGAAAAAATGTATGCAGCAGGGAAAATCCCTGGAGGTTTCATCAAACGAGAGGGTCGTCCAAGTACAGAAGCAACATTGACTGCCCGTTTGATCGACCGTCCGATCCGCCCGATGTTTGCGGAAGGCTTCCGTAATGAAGTCCAAGTAACGAACATCGTGATGAGTGTAGAAACTGACTGTTCACCAGCTATGGCAGCGATGTTAGGTTCTTCTTTAGCACTATCAATCTCAGATATCCCATTTGATGGTCCAATCGCGGGTGTAGAAGTTGGTCGTGTAAATGGTGAGTATGTCTTGAATCCAACGGTAGAGCAAGCAGAACAAACAGATATCGAATTAACTGTTGCTGGTACGAAACAAGCGATCAACATGGTTGAAAGTGGCGCGAAAGAAGTTTCAGAAGAAGACATGCTTGGTGCATTGCTGTTTGGTTTTGACGCTATCAAAGAATTAGTTGCTTTCCAAGAAGAAATCGTTCAAGCAGTAGGAAAAGAAAAAATGGAAGTCACTTTACTGCAAGTTGATGAAGTATTGAAAAAAGAAATTTTTGATGCTTCTTACGCTACAATGAAAGCAGCAGTAATGACCGAAGAAAAACTTGCTCGCGAAGAGAACATTGAGCAAGTGAAACTCGATATTCGTGAAGCTTACGCTGAGAAATTTGCAGGTCACGAAGATGAAGATCACTTATTGAAAGAAGTCAAACAAATCACGGAAGATTTAGAAAAAGATGTCGTACGTGAATTGATTACCATCGATAAAATCCGTCCTGACGGGCGTAAATTGGATGAAATCCGTCCATTGTCATCAGAAGTGAGCTTATTGCCACGTGTACATGGATCAGGATTGTTCACACGAGGACAAACACAAGCTTTATCTGCTTGTACACTCGCACCTTTAGGAGAGCACCAAATCATTGACGGTTTAGGGGTTGAAGTCAGCAAACGATTCATCCACCACTACAATTTCCCTCAGTTTTCTGTTGGTTCTACAGGACGTGCAGGATCTCCAGGACGTCGGGAAATCGGACATGGCGCATTAGGAGAACGAGCATTGGCACAAGTAATCCCTTCAGAAGAAGAATTTCCTTATACGATCCGCTTGGTAGCAGAAGTATTGGAATCAAATGGTTCTTCTTCCCAAGCAAGTATCTGTGCTGGCACGTTAGCATTGATGGACGCAGGGGTACCAATCAAAGCACCTGTTGCCGGTATTGCGATGGGACTTGTTTCTGATGGTGAGAACTATACGATCTTAACAGATATCCAAGGGCTGGAAGATCATCTTGGCGATATGGACTTTAAGGTTGCCGGTACAAAAGATGGTATCACTGCTTTGCAGATGGATATCAAGATCCAAGGAATCACAGAACAAATCCTAACTGAAGCATTGACTCAAGCAAAACAAGCACGTATGGAAATCTTAGAAGAATTGACTTCAACGATTGCTGCTCCACGTGAAGAATTAAGCCAATATGCACCAAAAATCGAAATGATCCAGATCGAACCTGCTAAAATCAAAGATGTCATCGGTAAAGGCGGAGACACGATCAATGGAATCATCGATGAAACGGGTGTAAAAATCGATATCGATCAAGATGGAAAAGTAAGTATTGCTTCTGCTGATGCAGAAATGATCAAAAAAGCCATCAAGATCATCGAAGATCTGACAAAAGAAGTCAAAGTCGGTGAAGTTTATCTAGGGAAAGTTGTCCGTATCGAAAAATTCGGCGCATTCATCAACTTGATCAAAGGAAAAGATGGACTTGTCCATATTTCTCAATTGGCAAACGATCGTGTCAATAAAGTCGAAGATGTTGTTAAACTAGGTGATGAGATCCTTGTGAAAGTAACGGAAATCGATAAACAAGGACGCGTAAATCTGTCAAGAAAAGCAATGTTGAATGAAGATGGTTCAACGAAAAACGAAGCAAAATAATTTTAATTCTTATGAATATTGTGTTTTGTGATCAAGAAGTTGACAGGAGAACAACAATTATTCGAAAAAAAGGGAGGTGACGATTTTTGTCATCTCTCTTTTTTTACTGAAGTTTCTTGGTGCATATTTTTGGAGTCCTTCTAAATAAAGCGTAAAATAAAAGTGAGATAAAAGGACGAAGGAGGGGAAGGCTATGCTGAACTTTTTATGGTCGTTGTTTATCGGCGGTGTGTTAGGTTTGATAGCTGGTGCCATTTTGGGAAAGGAGGTCCCAGGTGGTGTATCTGGAAATATCATTATCGGCTTTTTAGGCAGCTGGCTTGGCGAATTTTTACTAGGACCGCTAGGACCGGAACTTGGCGGTTTTTATTTGATCCCAGCACTATTGGGTGCAATTTTTTGCCTTGCGCTTTATTCATTTGTGGCAAGACGTATCAGGGAACGACCAAAGAAAGAATAATTTTATTAAAATAAGTTGACACTTCAGTGTGTTACTTGGATAATTAGAAGCAATTTAGGAAAGCGGGTGTCATGGATAAGAATATCGTCTATCATTCAAGCTTACCTAAAGGATATCCATATAACAAGAAATGAGGGGAAAACGTGGCAACAACGCACAATACCAAAAAAATATCAATGGCTGGCCTGCTTGTAGCGATGGGAGTCGTCTACGGTGACATCGGGACAAGTCCGCTTTACGTGATGAAATCGATTGTTGAAGATAATGGCGGATTGACAGGAATTAATCCTGATTTTGTTATCGGATCAGTCTCATTGATTTTTTGGACATTGACTCTACTGACAACGATCAAATATGTCGTGATTGCACTAAATGCAGATAACCATGGGGAAGGTGGAATTTTCTCACTCTACACACTTGTCCGAAAAGGTGGGAAATATTTGATTATTCCTGCAATGATCGGAGGAGCTGCCTTACTAGCAGATGGGGTATTGACCCCTGCTGTGACGGTAACGACTGCGATTGAAGGATTGCGGGGAATTCCGCAGTTTTTTGACCGGTTCGGTAATAACCAGAACGTGATCGTCATTATCACTTTAGTTATTATTTTTGTCTTATTCATGGTCCAACGCTTTGGTACAGATATTGTCGGAAAAGCATTCGGACCAATCATGTTCGCTTGGTTTACTTTTTTAGGAGTAATGGGGTTGCTGAATTTTAGCCAGGATTGGACAGTTATCCGTGCATTGAACCCTTATTACGCAATCCAGCTGCTTTTTAGTGCAGATAACAAATTAGGCTTGTTCATTCTTGGAAATATTTTCTTGGCTACGACAGGTGCAGAGGCGCTTTATTCCGATCTTGGACATGTCGGCAAACGAAATATTCGTTTGAGCTGGCCTTACGTCAAAATTTGTTTGGTCATCAATTATTTTGGGCAGGCTGCATGGTTATTGAATGTTTATCAAAACCCTGAAGCACAGCAAATCAAGAACTTGAATCCATTCTTCCAAATGATGCCTCAAAGTTGGATCGTGATTGGCGTTGCTTTTGCAACAGTTGCTGCGGTGATTGCTTCGCAAGCATTGATTACAGGCTCGTTTACGCTGGTTTCGGAAGCCATCAAGTTGAAACTGCTGCCTCGATTAAAGATCATGTATCCTGGGAACAGTATCGGGCAAATGTATATCCCAGCAGTCAATCTGATTCTATGGATCGCCTGTTCTCTAGTGGTCGTCACATTCCGAACTTCCCATCATATGGAAGCTGCTTATGGTCTGTCGATCACGGTGACCATGTTGATGACGACGGCATTGCTTTACTTTTATCTTATCCAAAATGGGCATTCTCGTTGGTTTGCATATTTAGTTACCTTTTTCTTTGGTGCAATAGAAGTCGTTTTCTTTATCTCAAGTGTCGTCAAATTCTTCCGTGGCGGTTTTGTAGCCGTTCTGATTGGTTTGATCATCTTAGTCGTGATGTTCATTTGGGAACAAGGGAACATTATCCGCGAATCGTCAACAGAGGATGTGTCTTTGAGGGATTATATCCCACAGCTTAAAGAATTACGTGATGATGCTTCTTTACCAATCTATCAGACGAATGTTGTCTTCCTAGTTCCTGATATGGCTGAAGATAAAGTGGGACGACAGTTCATCTATTCGATTTTAGATAAGCGACCTAAAAGAGCAAGAGTCTATTGGTTTGTTCATGTGGAAGTGACGGATGAGCCATATACGAAAGAATATCAAGTAGATATGATGGGCACCGACTTTATTGTCCAAGTGAATCTGTTCTTAGGTTTCAGGGTCCAACAGGAAATTAACGTATATGTTCGCCAAGTCATCCATGATTTGATGAAACAAGGTCGTTTGCCAAAACAGCCACAAAGATACTCTTTGACACCAGGACGGGAAGTTGGCGATTTCCAATTTGTTCTGATTGATGAAGTAGTCTCAAATGTGACAACTCTAGGAAAATGGCAACGTCAAATCATGCAGGCAAAACTGGCAATCAAAAAAATCGCTACCTCGCCAGAAACATGGTTTGGGCTAGAGTACAGCGAAGTAAAACATGAAACTGTTCCGCTTATCATTGGAAATACTCGGAAAACATGGTTGAAAGAGCGGTTGTGAAAGTAGCGCTTTAATCTAAATTCAGCTTTTGAATACCGTTTTTATCAGAGATCATGAAAAAGCTGTTTAGCAACAAGTAACGCAATGCTTTTAATAGGAAGGAGATGTGGCATTTTTCAGCCACATCTCTTTTTTTACTCCTAATATAAATACGCATTATTTTCAATTTTTTTGTAGAAAAAGGGTACAATAGAAAAAGAGAAAGGCGGGAGAATATGGTTATCAATTTCATTATTTTATTTTTGATGATCGCAATTACTTCATTTTTTGTAGCAAGTGAATTTGCTTTAGTGAAAATCAGACGATCAAAATTGGAACAATTAGAAAAGGAAAACGTGAAGAACGCCAAGCTAGCTCTTCATGTTACACACCATTTAGATAATTATTTATCAGCTAGTCAATTAGGAATTACGCTAACCGGGTTGATCATCGGGTGGGTCGGTGAAGGCTCTGTCGCGGCTCTACTGGAACCAGTGATCGGTAAACTACCTTTCAGTTCGGCTATCAGCAGTACAATCTCTGTGGCGCTAGGATTTATTTTAGTGACGTATATCGATGTGGTTATTGGCGAACTGCTTCCTAAGAGCTATAGTATCGTCAATACGGAGAAGGTCGTCTTGTTCGTAGTCAAACCGCTTCATTATTTTTATAAAGTAATGTTTCCTTTTATTTGGGTATTGAATCATTCAGCAGCGGGTCTAGGAAAGCTTTTAGGTGTGCGCCTCGTATCTGAAGGAGAAGAAACCTTGTCTCAAGAAGAGCTGACACTAGTCGCATTGAATTCTTATGAAAAAGGTGAGTTAACCAAAGAAGAATATCATTATTTGGAAAACGTGTTTGAATTTGATGATACCTTGGCAAAAGATATACAAGTAGATCGTACGTCTATGCAAGTATTCGAAGCTTCGGAAACAGTAAAAGAAGCGATAAAAGCTTCGATTGAGCAAGGACATACTCGCTATCCGGTGATTTTAGAATCCAAAGACAATGTTCTAGGTTATGTTACCTTACCAGATTTGATCAAGCAATCTTATAAAGATGACCAACTGACAGTAGAACATTTGATTGAAGAGCCAATCGTAACAACTGAAACAATCCCTATAAAAAAATTATTGACGATCATGCGAAAAAAAGGAAAACATATCGCTATCTTAAAAGATGAATATGGAGGGACAAGCGGCTTAGTAACGATTGAAGATATTTTAGAAGAAATCGTCGGGGAAATCCGGGATGAGACAGATTTGGACGAAGCGTTGATAGCGGAACAGTCAGATGGCTCTTATATCATCTCCGGCAAACTAACATTAGATGATTTTCAACGTTATTTTCATGTAGAGATTCCAGAGTTTGAAGAAACGAATTTTACTACACTTGCGGGATTTGCTTCTAGCCGATATAAAGAAATAAAAGCAGGAACGATCATTGAGATTGCCTCATTCCGTTTCACGGTATTAGAATACCAGCATGCGCATATCGATTATTTCAAAGTAGAGACCATGGAAAGAGATGCAGAATAAAAGAAAAAATGCTGTGACAAAAAATGTCACAGCATTTTGTTATCTAAAAAAACTGTTTTCGGTAAACGAAGAAGATATTTTCAATAAAAGTTTTCATTTTTAGCCGCACCGATTTCTTTTAATCAAGGTTACCTTGCTTCGGCATGTTCTAACGTGAAATGTTCCTCTTCACCCATATGTTTCAATTGTTTCATCGAACACATGTAAGAGTAAAGCAACACTGCAACAGAGCCGATCCAAGCTAGAGGAGAAGCTGCTGCGGCTCCTGGATACCCCCACATTCCTGTAAGAACGATAGCTGCAAAAGAACGCATAAGCAATTCCATCATACCGGCGATCGTAGGAATCTTGCTTTGTCCAAGACCTTGAAGCGTGTAGCGTAAAATGAACAGGACTGCTAAGATCCAGTAAAGAGACCCATTGATATTGAAGTAGGTTTGTGCTAATTCAAATACATGTGTTTCTGATGGGCTAACAAACAGTTGAACAAAGAAATGTCCAAAGAAAATGACGATAGCACCTGCTAAAAGACTAAATCCGACACTCATCAATAAAGTTTGTCGTACACCTTGCAAGATTCGACCATATTCTTTTGCACCATAGTTTTGTGCAGTGAAAGTCGCCATTGCGATACCAAATGACATCATCGGTTGATTGGCAAATTGATCAATACGACCAGCAGCGGCTTGAGCAGCCACAACATCTGTCCCTAAGCTATTTAGTGCCGCTTGTAATACGATAGCACCGACAGCGATGATTGAAGACTGGAACGCCATTGGCAAAGCTGCATTTAGATGTACACGAAACTCTTCTTTATCAAAATTGAAATCTTTTTTGCGTAACTGTAACAAAGGCATTTTTTTCTTGATATACACAAGACACAGTACGCTAGAAGAAACTTGTGCGATTACGGTAGCAATAGCTGCACCTTCCACACCCATACCAAAATAGATAATAAAAATCAAATCAAGTACGACATTGATGATAACCGCAATGATCAGAAAGAATAATGGTGTGCGGCTGTCACCAAGTGCGCGAATGACATTAGAAAGCAAATTGAAACTGACGGATGCAAAGATTCCTAACAAAATAATTGAAATAAACGTTTGTGCTTGATCAATTATTTCAGGAGGAGTTTGCATCAACTGAAGCATCGGACGAATAAACAGGAGACTCAGGACGGTTAAAATCACAGTGACGACAAGACTAATAACAACACTAGCAGCAAAACTTTTCTTCAGACCCCGATAATCTTTTGCACCGTAACGTTGTGCAGTAATAATGGCTAAACCAGCTGTTAACCCTTGGGCAAAACCAATGATCAAAAATGTCAGGCTTCCAGTTGCACCAACCGCTGCTAGCGCATTTTTACCTAGTGTCTGACCCACGATGATCATATCAATCATATTATAAAACTGCTGAAAAACGTTTCCGATCAGTAAAGGAACAGTGAACAGCAAAATCAGTTTAGCGGGGCTTCCTTTTGTTAAATCGCGCATCTTTTAAACTCCTTATATCTTTAAAATTTAGTTAGTAGTATATAGCGTTTATCCTGAGAATACCAATTAGAAATCAATGATAATTGATGAAATTCCATAAAAAGAAGCCAAGAATTGAGTCAAAGAATCAACAACTTGGCCTGGTCTGTAAAATAAGGGACATCCACGTTTATCTATCACCTTAATATTGTCTGATCTCACTTGGTAAAAGGATCGTTTCTCTCGTACCGTCATCATAGGCGTATACTTGAGCAGGAAATTGGTTCGAATAGGCAAACGGCAAATCAATATCCATTTCCACATTGCTTCCTGCTTGAGAAAAATGCATCGTCACTTTTCCACGATTTTCGATCAAATCAAAGGTTAATATATTTTCTAATGGAATGACTCCCTTAAGATCTAGGTCAATAATAAACCATATACTGTCAATCAATTCATCTGGCAAACTTGATACTACACCAACTGAAGCGTAACGGTTGCGGCTGCTATCAAAACTTTCAAACATCTGGTTAACCTCCTTCGAATCAACGAATGTTTTTATTTTTATAATCAATCATAGGATAAACTAGAAATACTTACTTTAACGAGGGTTCATTCTAATAAAGAATCAGGAAAAATGCAACAATAATTGAATACTTTTTTTCAAAGTATAAATTTTTATAAAGGTACGATAAAAATATGCGAGGGAAAGCTTGGTAAATCAGGATTTTTCGTTTGCAAAGCTATTTACAAAAGTGGAAGCCCCATATGAAAATAAACGATTAGAAATAAAAAAGGCGTGTTAAAAGCTGCTGACCCGCCACTTCTAACACCACCTGATTGTTTCAGTATTATTCTTCTTTTGAACCGATTACTTCTGGTTCGCCGCCTTCACCTGTGCTTTCTTCTTCTTCACTTTGAGCGACTACAGCAGCAATTTGTTCTTCACTGTCGGTCACGAACTTGTAATCGTCGTTTTTTGGAAGATCGGCTACTGTAATAGAATCGCCTAATTCCAAGTTTGTCACGTCGACTTCAATTCGTTCAGGCAATTTGTCTGGTGTAGCAGATACGACTACTGTATACAAGTTTTGAGCTAACACTCCACCCGATTTAACACCAATTGATTCGCCAACAAGAACGACTTCTGTTTCGACTTCTGTTTCTTCCGACATGTTGACAGATAGAAATTCTGCATGTTCGAAATGATTAGTAAAAGTGTTCGTTTGAATCTTATGAACCAATGTATTGACTTTTTGTCCGTCAATGTCCATCGTGATAACTGTGTTTGCTCCATGTTCACGCAACAATTTGCTTAGTGTCAAACCATCGAATGAGATAGGGGTACTTTCTATTTTATACCCATAAACAACAGCTGGAACTTTCCCTTCGTGACGAAGTTTATTTCTTAATGAACGGGGACGTACTTCTCTTTTACTTACTTCTAATGATACTGACATAACCAAAATTCCTCCTTAAAATGTGACTGTCTGCTTTGGTAACGGACAGATTTTATTTAAGTGAATTCTAAAGGCTAATCTCGTGCACATCATCGAAGGCAGGGCGCTTAAAAAAACGCAAAAGGAGAGATGTGCGCATCTCCCCTTAGAAAGTCAGGATTCAACTTTTCTCCACCAGGTCATTACGCTGTGTATGAGAAATCCAATTCACTTTACTCTTTAACCGTAACGCGAACTACTGGTTAAGTCAAGGAATAACGCTGCTGATTTATTTGCAAGCAAACATATTCAAGGTATAATTCTTATTAGTAATAAGAAAGGAAACGGTATGCGCTTAGATAAATTAATAGAAGAAAAATTAGAAACGACACGTAAGGAAATGAAGCGGCTGTTTGCTTTGAAGCAAGTGATGGTCGATGGCACAGTCGAATTTCGACAAAATCGAAATGTAGACAGTTTGCTGCATCGGATTGAAGTAGCAGGTGAACATTTAGAAACAAATGAGTCCTATTATCTTCTCAACAAGCCTAAAAAAGCTGTGACTGCCGTGTCAGATCCAGAAAAGACGACGGTAATCGATCTGATTGCAAGTGCCGATCGTTTTCAGCCGCTCTATCCGGTGGGAAGACTGGATAGAGATACAACAGGACTATTGCTGATTACTTCGAATGGCCAATTGGGATATGAAATGCTCCTTCCTGAAAAAAAGGTCTCAAAGACTTATCAAGCAGTGGTGAACGAAAGGGTGACATCAGCAGACGTAGCAGCATTTGAAAAAGGAATCGTATTCGCTGATGGGTACCAGTGCCAGCCGGCTAATCTAAAAATACTCAAAGCAGACAAGCACCAAAGTACTGTTTTATTGACGATCCAAGAAGGAAAATTCCATCAAGTCAAAAAGATGTTTTTAGCCCAAGGAAAGAAAGTGATCGCATTGAAGCGGTTAAGCATGGGACCATTGGAATTAGATGAACGGTTGGCAGTAGGCGAGTACCGATCGTTGACGCTAGCAGAGATGAAAAAGTTAAGTATTTATTTTAAATAGGAGATCGAAAAGATGAGATATAACACTTTATTGTTTGATGTTGATGATACATTACTAGACTTTCAACAAACTGAAGCAAATGCTTTAAGTACTTTGTTCGCAGAGCAAGGAATCACGTTGACACCAGAAATCAAAACGAGCTATAAGGCTTTGAATCATCATTTATGGCAGGAATTTGAAAAGGGCAGACTATCACGAGAAGAAGTAACAGGCAGTCGTTTTGGATTACTCTTCCAGCAATTTGGGAAAACAGTAGATAGTCGCCAAATGGAGAAACGCTATCGTCACTACTTGAACCAAGGACATGACCTTGTTCCAGGGAGTCTAGAACTTCTGAAAAAGGTCCACCCTCACGCCGAACTTTATATTGTAACGAACGGTGTGTCGCATACTCAATATCAGCGTTTAACAGATGCAGGAATGCTTGATTATTTTAAGGATATATTTGTCTCAGAAGCTGTCGGAGCGCAAAAGCCGATGAAAGAATTTTTTGATCATGTATTTTCCCGCATTCCTGATCTTGATAAAAAGCAGACGGTGATCATTGGCGATTCACTGACTTCTGATATCAAAGGAGGGAACATGGCAGGGATCGATACGATTTGGTTCAATAAAAACAAATTGCCGGAAATCGAAGAGATCCAACCCACTTATCGAATCGATTCTTTAGAAGAACTTTACTCATTATTGGAAATTGAAAAGGATTAATTTTCAGAAAAATATAGCATTTTCGTGTTTTTTCGCTATAATAGATTAGAATGAAAAAACGGATACGAAAGAGGTTTTAGTCAATGACAAAAAGCAAGCCAATTATCATTGGTGTGACGGGTGGGTCAGGAAGCGGAAAGACAAGTGTCAGCCGTGCGATTTTCAACAACTTCCCGGACCATTCCATCATGATGCTTGAACAAGATTCTTATTATAAGGATCAGAGCCATTTGAGTTTTGAAGAACGATTGAACACAAATTACGATCACCCTTTTGCCTTTGATAATGATCTGCTGATTCAGCATGTAGGCGACTTACTGAACTATAAAGCCATTGAAAAACCCGTGTATGACTATGTAGCGCATACAAGAAGTCAGGCAACGATCATTCAGGAACCAAAAGAAGTGATCATTCTAGAAGGAATCCTGATCTTAGAAGATGAACGTCTGCGTGACTTGATGGATATCAAGGTATACGTAGATACAGACGATGATATTCGTATTATTCGTCGTATCAAACGGGATATGGAAGAACGGGGACGCACATTGGACTCCGTGATCGAGCAATATTTGACAGTTGTTAAACCGATGTATCATCAATTTATCGAACCAACGAAGCGCTATGCGGATATCATTGTTCCAGAAGGCGGAGAAAACCACGTTGCTATTGATTTGATTACAACAAAAGTGGCTAGTTTCTTAAACCATAAATAGTGCGCAGTGAAACAGTTGAACGGACTGCGACCGTTTGAAAAGCAAGGATCCTGCTTTTTGAACAGTCACCAGTCAACTGTTTTTTTATTTATAACAAGAGGTTGTGAAATCAGCGTCTTGACTTGAGTATTAGAGAGAAAAAACGGGAAAAATAGCTACTTATATTTTACCGTTTTTTGAGCTAATACCGAAGGTCAGCTGATTGAGCACCGTGAATCAGAGGTTGTGACAGAAGTAGTCAGCTTCAATAAATAAGAAGGAATTTTCCGAAGAAGCTACTTTTGCATCACCCCCTAAGGAGGCAGTTTTAGCAAATGAAAAAAGATATGAGGAAGAAAGATGTCTAAAAAAGCATCAGTTTTACAAAAATGTCTTCAGATCATGCCAATCATCGGTCTGTTGTTTTTCTTTGTGTTGATTCTCTATGCTTATCATCATGGGATTTTTCGTTCAAGCACCTCTTTGCAAGCGTTTATCCAGGAATTCGGCAAGTATGCAGTGATAGTATTTGTTCTGCTGCAAGTGATCCAAGTGATCATTCCTATTTTGCCGGGAGGGATCTCTTCGGTAGCTGGCATGCTGATGTTTGGCAATGGATTTGGGCTTTTATATAGTTGTATTGGTCTAGTGATTGGGGAAGCAATCGGATTTTTGCTTGTCCGTTACTATGGTGTAGCCTTTGTCCAGCTTATTTTATCGCCAAAAAAGTATCAAAAATTTGATGAATTGCTGACAAGAAAAACGAAAGATATCAAAAAAGTATTAGTCGTTACCTTGCTGCTTCCCTTTGCGCCAGACGACTTGATCTGTCTAGTAGCTGGTTTGACGAAATTATCTTTTAGAGAGTTTATGCAGATCGTGATTTTCTTGAAGCCGTGGTCGGTAGGTGTGTACAGTATGATCATGCTCTTTTTATTCCATCAAGCGCAAGGTCATTTATAATGTAAAAAAGGACGTGGGTGTATGGAAAAAATAAAAGTAACAGAAAATGAACTGGATGAGCTGATGGCAGTCATTCAAGAAGTATGGCCGGAAGCTTTTGTACCAATTATTGGTCAAAAACAAGTCGATTATATGCTGAAAACTTATCAGTCAAAAAAGCAGATCCAAAAAGAACTGGCAGAAGGCGTTTCTTATTTTTTATTAAAAAGTGAAAGAAAGACTGTCGGTTACACTGCTTATGAAGAGATAAAAGGTAAAATCTATTTAAGTAAATTATATTTGCTGAATAAAGCCCGTGGCCAAGGATTGACTTCTTCGGTTTTTCGCTGGTATGAAGAACTTGCTGCGCAAACAAAGGAAAAAGAGATTTTTTTACGAGTGAACCAGGGAAATCACCAAGCAATCGAGGTTTATAAGCATGAAGGGTTTGAGATTACAGAAGAACTTGTTTCAGATATCGGTCAAGGATTTCAAATGGTCGATTATAAAATGAAAAAAGCTCTCGCATAATCTTAGGAACTGTGTTAAAGTAACTTCATGCGACGGGTCGAGAAGGACTCTGGTTTACAGAGCTCCTAATTGATTTTGGAGGCACAGGATAATTGATTTCTATCTTTATCACCTGCCGGATGCAGGGGTGTCGGGCAAGACTTTTGTGGAGAAGGGCTTGTCTGCTTGAGTAATCAAGTACCGTAAAAATGCGGAAAGAAGCTTATGCTTCTTTCTGCATTTTTTTTTACAAGAATATATTCTGTAAAATTGGTTTATTTCCCCTTTAATGCTAAAATCGAAGAGCAGATTAGTTATAAGACTGTTTAAGGGAGCCATTGTCATGTTCGAAAAACTCAAACGATTTGGGCGCAATTTTACGCAAACAACGCCCTTTATTTTAAGCAATACGGTTATTTTGATTCCTTATCTTTTATTTTTGGGAATAACAGATTCGCATAATTGGCTGACGATTTTGCCATTTACGCTGTTTTATGCCTTTCGGATGACTGGGCTGTTTTTAGTCAATAGTCTACGATTTGGTCTAGATAGTTACACGTTGCTGATGATCGCTCTGCTGATGGGTGGTACTGGTTCATTACTTGGAATACTAGGCGTATTTTATTTTCCTTTGTTTTATTTTTCAAGTGTTCTTCTAGGGCTAAGTGCAGCATGGCTTGTACCTGCTAATATCACGGTCAATTTCCATGAGAAGATGCAAGGCTTTATCAATATGGATGGGAAAAAGTACTTATTTGCAGCTATCTGGCTATTCCTCCTGTATCAAGCAATCGGACTGCCTGCACCGACTCAGATTGCAGCAAGCTTTACGATTTATACACTTTTTTACGTCATGGCCTACCACACGGTCAGTCATTATCCGCGTTACGAACTGGATTTCAAAGATATGAAAAGAAATCTAGTGGCTACGCGGGAGCTTGTTTTATTTTTGGTGTTCTTTGGCTTATTGTTTCTTTTGAGAAATGCCCGATTGTTATTCGATGAAAGGCTTTTTGATCTTGCTGTTTATGGTTTCTTGGTGTTGTTCATTGTGTTCGTGTTCGTCTTAGGCCACCAGAAGAAGGAATGGAAGTTGCCAAGTTGGCTGAATCTGTTTACTTTTCTAAATGGAATGTTAGGGAATTTTCTTTTTTTGTTTAGCAGTTTTTATGTTGGCATACTGTACGGATTAGAGAAACTTCCGTTTTATATGTATTTTCCTTATGCTGCCGGTTTGATTGCAGCAAAAATAGTCGGACCATTGATTTTGAAACGTTTATCATGGTCTCCATTAGCTACGCAATTGCTTGGACTGAGTTCTTCTTTGTTGGTCCTCTTGGTTCCAAATGGTTTTGCGATAGGTGTCTTTTTGCTTAGTTTCTGGCACGTAGTAACAGGCAGTTGGCTAAATAAGGAATACTATCAAACCGATGTAGCTATTCCAATGGATCATCGGATTATTGCCAAGTACACTACTCAAAATAAAGGAAGTGTGATCCACCAGTTTTTATTGATGACGCTTTTGTTTATTTTATCAAAAGAAATGGGAGAGCCAATCCATCTACTACTGATCATGCTGAACCATGGAGCAGTGCCGATAGCAAGTGCGCAACTGCTTATTTTAGCCAAATGGATCAATGTCGGTCTCTTAATGAGCGGATTGGTGACTGTATATCATTTATGGAAGAAGGCGAAAAAGAATGAGGCTATTCATTGATGGGGATGGTTCTCCAGTAAAAGACGATGTCATAAAGTTAGGAGAATCCTATGGTCTCGACGTGATTATCGTAACCAGTGTAGATCATTATACGACCAAAGAATACGCTAATCATGTCCAAATCGTCTACGTAGACCGTGGAGCTGATAGTGCAGATTATAAAATCGTCGGTATGGTTAAGAAGAATGACTTTTTGATCACGCAAGATTATGGTTTAGCTTCACTTGTATTGCCGAAGGGTGTGCGAGTGTTCCATCACTCTGGAAAAGAATTTGATGAAGCGAATATCGGCACGCTTCTCGAACAACGTTACCATAGTGGGAAGTTAAGAAAAGCTGGCATAAGGACAAAGGGTCCAAAACCCTTTACAGATAAAGATCATACGACTTTTCGTCAAGCGTTGAAAAAGGCAATTGACCAAGGTTTACCAAGTACAGAAGATAGTAGGTAACGAAGGTAAGTTTACTTGTGCGCGAATACACCAAAAAAGGAACAGGGAAACAGGATAAATGGATTCCTTGTTCCTTTTTTTGTTGTTCGGTACTAGCTCAAAAAACGGTAAAATAGGAGGAGTTATTTTTATTTGGTCATTCTTATTGCTTGAGACAGAACAGCTTTCTCCCAACTTTTTTCTACTTTTTCCTCTTCTTATACATTTGGATCAATGCATCGATTGCTAAAAAAATAATGACAAATGCTGCAATAGCATACGTAAATATCCCTAATAAGGAAACGACCTCTGCGTTTTCTACGGGTGCAGCTTGGACAAGCAGGGAAGATCCTACGATCAATGCAGCTAAAATCATACCGAAAACAAGCCGATTAATCATACTTTCGATCCTGTTCAATAATTTGTCTTGCTTTTTTAATTCCAAATTGACTTTTCCTTGTCCCGAAGTCCACATTTCTAATAGATGATGGAGCTGTTGTGGAATCTTAGGCGCAGCCTTCATTCCTTCTAATAGGTCTAATCCACTTTGTTTCAATGTATCTTCTACATCCAAATGGGTGAGAAAGTAATGTTGGGCAAAAGGCGAAGCAACTTCCATGAGGGAAACTTCAGGGTCAAGGACACGGATCACCCCTTCTAATGTCCCGAATGCTTTCAGCAAAAGCGTGATATCACGGTCGAACTGCAGATTATTTTGATGACAGATCATCACGACTTGTGCGAATACTTCTTGCAAGTTGATTTCATCAATAGGGGAATCATAATATTGTTCAAGAAAACTTGTCAGTTCTTGGTGAAACCGACTTTCATCAAATAAGCCTTCTTGCTGACAAAGTCGAAGGACCGCTTTTTCGATTCGATAAGCATCTTTCGTATACAGCGCTAAAACGGCTTGTGTGAGCTTTTGCCTAAGACCTGCAGAAAGATGCCCCATCATGCCAAAATCAATGTAGTTGACCGTATATGGCGCAACAGGGTCTTCTGTAGAAGTAGAGGCTCGAAAAGCAAAGGGACCGAACTCTTTTTCATGAACTGTTTCAGCTGTTCGGCGAGCTCGTGTCTGTTCTTCTTTTGTTAGCACATGGAACAGCAAATTCCCCGGATGAGGATCAGCATGGAAAAAACCATCATCAAACACCTGTTTCATAAAGTTCTCAACTAAAAGCTTTGCAACTTCTTGTTTCAGCTGCTTGTTTTGAATACCGGTGATAAAAGTTTCTGTTCCGTTTTCGGCATTCATCAAATGATTCAAGTTTTTACCAGACATTTCTTCCATCACGATCACTTTTTTCGAACAAAAAGCGTCATAAATTTTGGGGCTGCGGATCTCTTTCCAGCCATTGTTCTTTTGATAGAATTGTTCGCCATTTTGACTTTCTTTTAAGAAGTCCATTTCATTGATCAAGGAACGTTTTACTTCTTGGAGTACCCCTTTTAGATCAACTACGCTAGTTTCAGGAATGTATTTGATCAAAGGGATTGCACGTTCAAATAGTTGAAGATCAAGGCGAATCTCTTCGGCAATGTTAGGGTGTTGGATCTTAACAACTACCGCGTCACCGCTTTTCAGCTTGGCACGGTGAGCCTGTCCCATAGAAGCGGAGGCAAAAGGCGATTTGGAAAAATCATCGAATATATCTGATACCGAAAGAGAAAGTTCCGTTTCGATCGTCTTTTTGACCGTTGAAAATGTGTCGCTAGGTACACTGTCTTGTAATGTTTTAAATGTCTGAGTGAAGGCAGAGGAAAGCAAGTCCTCTCGAACAGAAAGCATCTGTCCTATCTTGATGAAGGTGGGGCCTAATTCTTCAAAGGCTTTTTTTACCTGTTCGGGATTTTTTTGCTGTACAAAGTTTGGCACTACATTGTAGTTGATGAACACTCGAATGATTTCTGCCAAGCGGCTGCGTGGATTTGTTTGCGCCATCATCATCCCTCCTTTTCTTTATCATAACTTTTTATAAAAAACGGGACAAATAATCTAGCTGGCAAAAAATAAATGACGTTTGTTCTTTTAGAAACCAACTCGTTTTTTTATAAATAAGTTATTCGTTTATTTTTGTTTTGTGCTAAAATATGAGAGTAAATCACTGAACGATTTAGAATACAGGAGGACAATCTTTTGAAGATTACTTTACTATATGGCGGACGCAGCGCAGAGCATGAAGTGTCCATTCTTTCCGCATTTTCAGTTTTAAATGCCATTTATTATAATTATTACCAAGTTCAACTCGTATTTATTACAAAAGAAGGACAATGGGTCAAAGGTCCATTACTAACAGAAAAACCTGCCAGCAAAGATGTCTTGCATCTTTCATGGGACCCAAGTGGACAGACAGAGGAAGGCTTTACAGGAAAAGTGATCAATCCGGGCGAAATCAAAGAAGAAGGAGCCATTGTTTTTCCAGTTTTACATGGGCCAAACGGGGAAGATGGAACGATCCAAGGCTTCTTAGAGACATTGAATATGCCTTATGTCGGCGCAGGCGTATTGACCAGCGCATGTGCCATGGATAAAATCATGACCAAATATATTTTACAAGCTGCTGGTGTGCCACAAGTTCCTTATGTACCAGTACTTAAGAATCAATGGAAAGAAAATCCTAAAAAAGTATTTGATCAATGTGAAGGTTCTTTGCTTTATCCGATGTTTGTCAAACCGGCGAATATGGGTTCTAGTGTCGGCATTACAAAAGCAGAAAACCGAGAAGAATTGCAAAATGCTTTAGCAACAGCCTATCAGTATGATTCTCGAGCAATCGTTGAACAAGGAATTGAAGCTCGCGAAATCGAAGTTGCTGTATTAGGAAATGAAGATGTTCGGACGACTTTGCCTGGCGAAGTCGTAAAAGACGTAGCATTCTATGACTATGAAGCCAAATATATCAATAATAAAATCGAAATGCAGATTCCAGCCGAAGTGCCGGAAGAAGTTTATCAAAAAGCGCAAGAGTACGCGAAGTTAGCTTACACGATGTTAGGCGGAAGCGGATTGAGCCGGTGTGATTTCTTTTTGACAAATAAAAATGAATTATTCCTGAATGAATTAAACTCTATGCCAGGATTTACGGAGTTCAGTATGTACCCGCTCTTATGGGAAAACATGGGCTTGAAATACGGTGATTTGATTGAAGAACTGATTCAATTAGGAATGAATCGATACCGTCAGCGTCAATCTTTTTTTGAAAAAAATGAATAAAGAGAAATAAAGAAGAAGCTGGAGTGATTGCGTAACCGCGTTCATTCTAGCTTCTAAATACGAATAGAGAAATTTACTTGGAAGTGAGAGTCATGCGAACCCGCCGTTTAGGCCAAACGCTTTTTTCACAACCTTTTTTAGGAGAGATCTCAATGAATCTAACAATACAAGAAATTGCACAAGCCGTGGGCAGCGAATGCTCTGAACTGACAAAGATTACCAATGTCGAATTTGACAGCCGGAAGATAACCGAAGGAAGTTTATTCGTTCCTCTTGCTGGTACGCGAGATGGACATGAATTTATCCAGCAAGCAATCACAAACGGCGCATCTGCTTCATTTTGGAGCTTGCCTGTTGAACAAGCACCAAAAGATTTTCCAGTTATCCCTGTAGCAGATCCTTTGAAAGCCATGCAGCAATTGGCAACCTATTACTTGGAAAAAGTAGGTGCAGAAGTCGTTGCAATTACAGGAAGCAATGGTAAAACCACCACGAAAGATCTAACCGCGTCTGTCTTGTCTGAAAAATACAAAACATATAAGACGCAAGGAAATTACAACAATAATATTGGTCTTCCTTACACGATTTTGCACATGCCGCAAGATACAGAAAAGATCGTCTTGGAAATGGGCATGGATCACGCCAATGAAATCACGGAACTTTCACTTATGGCTCAACCAAAAGCTGCAGCAATCACAATGATCGGTGAAGCACACATAGAAAATCTTGGGTCGCGAGAAGGAATCGCTAAAGCCAAAATGGAAATCACTGACGGACTTGTACCAGACGGATTACTCGTTGTGCCCGCAGATGAACCGTTGTTGACACCTTTAACGGCAACATTAGTACAAACAGTCACAACATTCGGTATTGGAAATGGCGATGTTCATGCGGAAGTGACAGCAGAAGGAAAAGCACAAACCGATTTTGTAGTAGAAGGAGAAACATTTACGATCCCGCTGCCTGGAAGTTATAATGTAACGAATGCTTTGATTGCGTATACGATTGGGCGCTTCTTTGGACTGTCTATACCTGAGATACGCCAAGGGCTCGCTCATGTTTCTATCACACAAAACAGAACTGAATGGCTAACGGCAGGAAATGGTGCAGCTATTTTGAGCGATGTCTACAATGCAAATCCAACAGCCATGGGACTGGTATTAGATACTTTTAAAAATCTGCCAACAAAAGGGCGTAGAATCGCTGTGTTAGCAGATATGCTGGAATTAGGGAAAGATTCTTTAAACATGCATGCGCAAATGAGTGAACATATCGATCCTGAGAAATTTGCCATGATTTTCTTGTACGGGGAACAAATGCATGCATTAAAAGAAGACTTGAATCAAAAATATCCGCAACTACCTGTGTTCTATTTTGAAAAAGAAAAGAATAAATTGATTGAGGCTGTCAAACAAAATCTTGAATCAACAGATAGTATTATGCTGAAAGGCAGCAACAGCATGGGCTTATTCGAAGTAGTAGAACAGCTTCAGCAAATGAAATGAAAATCTGTAAACTTGCAGAAAATGAAAAGCTATGTTAGAATAACCTATTGCCGAAAGATGAAGAGAAATTGGACTGGTTTTGCCATGGAAGCAACTTGTCGAAACCAGATGTCATAATCATGATAAAGCTGAACGCGACCCGTTTGGCTTTTCTAATGCCTAAACTTCGCAAAGTGATTTTTCGGTGGTGCCACAGGGGCTAAGAATGGGTAAAAACGTGCGTGGCCACTGTCAAAAAGAAACAATACACTTTGACCGAACAAATCGACGGGGTAGCAAAAAAGCTACATCCTCAGTTAACAACCATATAGGAGGATTCATTTGAAATTTAAAGAACTAGAATTATCACCAGAATTGTTGAAATCAGTCGAACGCGCTGGTTTTGAAGAAGCAACACCTATCCAAGCAGAAACGATTCCGCTAGCATTAGTTGGAAAAGACGTTATTGGACAAGCACAGACAGGTACAGGGAAAACAGCTGCATTTGGATTACCAATGTTAGAAAAAATCGATCCAGATCGTCACGAATTACAAGGTCTGGTTATCGCACCAACACGTGAATTAGCTATCCAAACACAAGAAGAACTATATCGTTTAGGGCGCGACAAAAAAGTGCGTGTACAAGCTGTCTACGGTGGAGCAGATATTGGCCGTCAGATCCGTGGCTTGAAAGATCGTCCACATATCGTTGTGGGTACACCAGGACGTATGCTTGACCACATCAACCGCCATACATTGAAACTTGGAACTGTTCAAACATTAGTCTTGGATGAAGCAGATGAAATGTTGAATATGGGCTTCTTGGAAGATATCGAAAAAATTATTTCCCAAGTTCCTGATCAAAGACAAACATTACTTTTCTCAGCAACAATGCCGCCAGCCATCAAGAACATCGGCGTTAAATTCATGAAAAGTCCACATCATGTGAAGATCAAAGCGAAAGAAATGACAGCTGACTTGATCGATCAATACTATGTCCGCGCAAAAGAATACGAAAAATTTGATATCATGACTCGCTTGTTTGATGTTCAAACACCGGAACTAACAATCGTCTTCGGACGTACAAAACGCCGTGTAGATGAATTAGCACGCGGATTAGAAGCACGTGGTTATCGTGCAGAAGGAATCCATGGCGATTTGTCTCAACAAAAACGGATGAGCGTATTGCGTTCATTCAAGAGCGGTCACTTAGATATCCTTGTAGCGACAGACGTTGCCGCACGTGGATTAGATATCTCAGGTGTCACTCATGTGTACAACTATGATATCCCTCAAGATCCAGAAAGCTACGTTCACCGTATCGGACGTACAGGCCGTGCCGGAAAAGGCGGTATGTCTGTGACTTTCGTTACACCAAATGAAATGGACTACTTGCATGTGATCGAAAACTTGACGAAAAAACGGATGACGACTTTACGTCCGCCAACCGAAAAAGAAGCATTCAAAGGTCAATTAGGTGCTGCAGTTGAACAAATCGAAACAAAACTTGCAGAAAACGGTCTAGATAAATATCTGCAAACAGCAGATAAATTATTAGAAGAATATTCTGCACAAGATTTGGTTGCATTACTGCTGAAAACGACAGCAAAAGATCCAGCTGATGCAGTACCAGTGAAGATCACACCAGAACGCCCATTGCCAATGCAGAAAAAAGGATACAACAAAAATGGCAAACGTGGCGGCGGAAACAACCGTAATCGTCGTGACGGCGGGAATTATCGTGGAAACAAATCAAAAGGCGGTTATAGCAAAAACAATAACAGCCAAAAAGATGGCGGTAAACGTCACAATGATAAAAAACGCGGATTTGTGATCCGTTCAAATAACGATTAAACCTAAAATGAAAGTTTCTCTGTTTTAAGAGAAACTTTCATTTTTGTTATTTGTGGACTTATTTGTGGCAAAATGGTTATAATTTGGTAGAATGAGAGTGTTCTAAATTTATTGAAAAGAGAAAAGCATATGATAAAAGGAATTGGGATCGATGCAGTCGAATTGTCTAGGATCACTCGGCTGATCGAAGAAAAACCAAAATTCATTGCACGAATCTTGACCTCTGAAGAAACGAAACTGTTCCAATCCTTGCCTTTTCATCGCCAAGTAGAATTTTTAGGCGGACGTTACGCTTGTAAAGAAGCTTTCTCTAAAGCTTGGGGAACGGGAATCGGGAAAGTTACCTTTCAAGATATCGAGATTTTAAAAAATGAAAACGGTCAGCCCGTTGTTACGCGCTCACCCCATGAAGGCAATGTATGGGTCAGTATTACTCACACAAATGAAACAGCTTTTGCACAAATTATTTTGGAAGACTAGAAAGAAGGAAAAATGATGGTTGTCGCTTGGCACCGCCCAACGAAAGCAGTGATACATAAAAAAGCTATAACTGAAAATGTAGCAAATGAAGTGGCAAGACTTCCGCAAGGGAAAGAATTGTTTGCAGTAGTAAAAGCAAACGGATACGGTCATGGAGCTGTAGAGACAGCTGAAGCAGCAGTTGCTGGTGGAGCTTCGGGCTTTTGTGTTTCAAATTTAGATGAAGGAGTCGAGTTGAGAGAAGCTGGATTTACTCAGCCTATCCTTATCTTGAACATGGTTCCTTACGACGCACTGGCTTTAGCTGTTGCTCATGATTTGTCAGTAACTGCAGGTACACGGGAATGGTTGCAGGTAGCAGCTGCTATTTTAGAGGAAGGTAAGCTAGAAATGCCTCTTTCGATCCATTTAAAAGCAGATACTGGGATGGGACGTATCGGTTTTTGTACACCTGAAGAAGTAAAAGAGGCAGCTGCATTCATCAGAGAAAGTCGTGTATTAGAATGGGAAGGATTATTTACCCATTTTTCTACAGCAGATCAACCAGATGATACGTATTGGAACCTGCAAAAAGAACGCTTTATGGAAGTGCTAAAAAAACTTCCTGAACTTCCTCGATATGTACATGTCAGTAACAGTGCAACGGCTTTATGGCATGATGAAACAATCGGCAATATGATTCGTTATGGTGTAGCAATGTATGGACTGAACCCATCTGGACATGCACTTCCGGAAGTTTATCCGTTACAGCCAGCACTTGAACTGGTTTCTGAATTGATCCAAGTCAAAAAACTCCCAGCAGGTGAAGGAATCGGCTATGGGGAAACATATATCACTCCTGAAGCAGAATGGATCGGAACGATACCGATCGGTTATGCAGATGGCTGGTTACGAAAGATGCAAGGTTTTTCTTTATTGGTAGAAGGAAACTATTGTGAAACGATTGGACGTGTATGTATGGATCAACTGATGATCCGATTGCCTCAAGAATTTCCGGTCGGAACAAAAGTGACGCTTATCGGCAAAAATGCAGACAAAGAAATCACTATGCAAGACGTAGCAGATCAATTAGGTACGATCCACTATGAAGTGGCATGCGGATTAGGACAGCGGATACCAAGAGAATATCAAGAATAAGGAGGATCCTATGGTAAAAAGAGGAGATATTTATTTTGCTGATCTTTCTCCAGTCGTGGGATCGGAGCAAGGCGGAACACGCCCAGTTTTGGTTATTCAAAATAATCTAGGTAACCATTTCAGCCCGACGATCATTGTTGCGGCCATAACGGCAAAAATGGCTAAGCCTAAGCTTCCGACTCACATTGGGATCAAAGCTACTGGAACAGGAATAGAAAGAGACTCCGTTATCCTGTTGGAGCAGATCAGAACGATCGATAAATCAAGATTGAAAGAAAAAGTCTGTCATTTGGATCGACCAATTATGGCAGAAGTTGACCGAGCATTAAAAATTAGTGTGGGCATTGAGGCACTGACTCCTGTTACTAAATAAGTATAGCGAAGTAACCATGCAGCCTTTACATATAAAAAAAGGACCAACTGTGCGTAAAAAAAGATACGTCCGCTTCTAGTACCAGCATTTCTGCTAGAAGAAGCGAACGTATCTTTTTTGATGATCCAAGGAGTGGTCCATGCGCCCTCCTCCTTTACAGCCAGACTTGGACTACCAGCTGGCTTTTTTTACTCCTGGAATCAAACCTTTATGTGCTAACTCACGGAATTTTATACGGGACATCCCGAATTTACGCATGTATCCGCGAGGTCGTCCATCGATTAGATCGCGATTTTTCAACCGTTCTGGACGAGCATCTAAAGGAAGTTTACGCAAGCCTTCATAATCTTTTTGCGCTTTTAATTCCTGACGTAAAGCAGCATAGCGTTCAATCGTTTCTTGCTGTTTTTTTGCTTTGGCAATCTTTGATTTTTTAGCCATCAACAAATTCCTCCAATTTTTTTATTAGCGTAAATCGTAATCTTTACGCTTTTAGATGAATAATTTAACACGATACGCGAAAAAAAACAACTATTTTGTTTTGGATTATGTTCCAAATTGAAAAGACATTTTTTTTGTCAAAATAAAGGCATAAACGTAAACTTAAAGAAAAAGGGAGATGGTAACTATGCGAAGATTTGCAATTAATGGTTACGGAGAAGCGCAAGATGTTTTTGAAGAAATCAATGCTCATCCCAGAGAAGTCGATTCTGGACATATTCGTGTAGAAATAAAAACATTCAGCGTGAATCCGTATGATGTTGCCTTGCGTTCAGGAGAGATGAAAGAGATACGAACATTGAAATTCCCTTATGTACTAGGTAATGATGGCGCTGGTATCGTGACAGAGATTGGTTCAGATGTCACAACTGTTCATGTAGGTGATCGAGTAGCTGTCCATGCAGTCGGCGGGACTTACGGAGAAGAAGTCGTACTGCCATCAACAAAAGCAGCAAAAATTCCAGATGAAATGAGTTGGGAAGAAGCAGCCGGAATGGTCACACCAGGGATTACGGCGTATAATCTAATCAATCATTTGACGGAAATCCAGCCGACAGATACAGTGATGATTCTAGGTGCATCAGGTGCGGTCGGGTCTAGTCTGATCCAGCTTCTCCACGAAAAGGGTATCCGAGTCTTAACCAGTGCCTCTAGTAAAAACGAAGAAAAAGTAAGGAAACTAGGAGTTTCAGCATTTGCTGCTTATGATAAAACAGACCCAGGTATGCAATTTGCTGATCAAGCAGACCTTGTGATTGATGCCACGAAAGGAAGCATCAAAGGAGAAACCGGCATCCAGATCCTGAAACCAGGTGGGAGATATGTTGCATTAAATGACCTCCCAGACCTAAATTTGCGGCAAAAAAAGGAAGGCTTTTATGAATCATTTGTTCCAAGAAAGGAATATCAAGATGCAGAAGCCTTTGCTGGCATAATCAAATCCTATCAAAAAGGTGCCTTTCATATTTTTATTTCAATGAATCTGTCTGCTTCACTTGCACATGTTATCCAAGCACATCAGCAAGTTGAAGGGCATCCTCCTGCCGGGAAAATCATTTTGTCATTCGAAAAGTAAGAAACATAGGAATAAAAAATGAAAAAAGCTGAAACATTTTTGTAGGGGCAAAGACCAAAAAAGTGTTTTAGCTTTTTTGCGTATACGTATAATAGATAAAAACTTTGGCATAAAATTATCTTTCCCTTTTATTTCATGATAAAGTAAAGGCTGTAATCCTTAATTATTTCTCAATATATAAGAGATTACAATGAGACAATTGCCGTGATATGTCCAAAAATTCGACTTTTTTGAAAAAAGCCGATTGAAAAAAGTATGAAATACATGGTAAAGTAATTCAGCTGAAAAAAGAAGAAGGGGGAGAACTATGCAGTCAATCAAAAATACACTTCGTTTATATTTGCTTGACTGGAAACGGATTTTCAAAAACCCGATTGCTACACTTTTGATCATTGCGATCATGATCATCCCTTCGCTATATGCGTGGTTTAACATTAAAGCACTATGGGATCCATATGGAAATACTGGAGAGCTGCCAATTGCTGTTTACAGTGCAGACAAGCCAGCAGAGTTTCAAGGTAAAGAAGTGGCCATTGGGAAGCAAGTCATCGAATCGCTTCATAAAAATAAACAATTAGGATGGCAATTCGTTGATTCAAAAGAGCAATTAGAAGACGGAGTCCGTTCCGGAAAGTATTACGCAGGTATTTACCTGCCAAAGGATTTCTCAGAAGATCTGCTGAGTTTTACTAGTGGTGACATCAAGAAACCGAAAATCGAATATACGGTAAATGAAAAAATCAATGCGATTGCACCGAAAATCACCGATAAAGGAGCAAGTTCGATCCAATCGCAAATCACAAATGAATTTATCAAAACAGCCAGTTCGACTTTATTGAAAGTATTCAATGAAATAGGTTACGACATCGATACGAACCTAGTAAGTATCAATAAAGTCAAAGAGATGATTTTATCAACAGATGAAAATCTGGACACGATCGACGGCTACACAAAGCAAGTCCTCGAATTACAAAGTCAATTACCTGACATCAAGGAAAAATTGAATAAAGCAAATGAATTCGTGGATTACATCCCTAAAGTAGATGAGATGGGCGAAAAAGTCGTTGCATTGAATGACAAAATGCCTGAATTGAAAGACCAAGCAAAAATCATCCTTGATTTGCAAGAAAAAATCCCAGAGATCCAAAATGCTGGTAAACAACTAGCAGAGATCGACGGCGATTTTGCTTCGATCCAAGAGACAATGAATCAAGGAATCGATGAAGCAAAACAAGGCTTGACGATCATCCAACAAGTACAAGATATCTTGCCAGATGTGAAAAATTTAGAAAACCAGGCAAGTGATCTAGCAAACCAAACAAAATCAGGTGCCTCTCAGCTGAAAGATGCGATACCAAGCATCACAAACAGTGTAGATGTTACATTGAAGTCAATTGGACAAGTGGCAACAACGACTAGTTCGTTAATAGATACTGTAAGAATAGCTATTGAAGATGGTAAGCTGACTGATGATGAAAAGAAAAACATCAGCAATGTATTGAACGGCTTTATTGACGGAATATCTCAACAACAAAATGCAATCGATAAACTGGTCGAGTTCCTGACTAAATTGCAAACAAGTGCTGGAAATACGAAATTGCAGCCAATCATTGATCAGCTAAATCAATTAAAACCCTTGCTAAGCAATCTGCAAAACCGCCTATCTGCTTTGAACACAGCTGTTCAAAATGAAGACACGAAGGCTATTGATGAATTGCTAGATCAAATTGATGCCGTTGCTAATAATATCAATGGCATCATTGTTGGTATCAATACAGGTCAAATCAGCTCAACCGTCACTTCTCTACTAGACCAAGTCATCGATACGATTGGGACTGCACAAGGCGCACTGAGCAAAGCGGACCAGATCGACTTTGATTCGCTTCTCAGCTCAACGAAAGCAACTGTAACAAATGCAGTGGCAATCTTAGAAAAATATCAAAAAGAAATGCCTGCAATTGGACAAGAAATCCACGATGCCAATACAATGTTGAATGGCAATATGGAGACCATCGTCAATGGCATCAATGAAGGGGCAGACCTATACAACAATGAATTACCGATCCTTCAGCAAAAATTAGGGTTGGCCGCTGATTTTATCCAAAATGATTGGCCCACACTAAAAAATGAAATCACCGGTACATTGACAACAGTAAATGAAAAAATGCCAGAAGTCGAAACAGCTGTGAACGCTGCTGCGGACTTGATCAACAATGACTGGCCAAATATCAAAGCTGGTATCCAAAAAGCAGCAGATGCGATCCGAAAAGGCGAACAGGAAGTCGATCTAGGAGAAGTCATCAAATTATTGAAACTAGATGCAACAAAAGAAAGTGACTTCTTTACACAACCTGTTGAGCTGCAAACCAATGCGCTTTATCCAATCGCAAATAACGGTTCAGCTAGCACTCCATTTTATACTGCACTATGTCTGTGGGTCGGCGCTGTTCTTCTTTCAAGTGTTGCTACGACAGAATACTATTTAGGAAAGAAAGACCGAAACAATTTTACGAAACGAGAACAATTCGTTGCTCGTATGCTGACATTCTTGACAATGGCAATCGCGCAAAGCTTGATTGTTACATTAGGGAATATTTTCTTACTAGGAGTAGATGTCCAAAATCCAGTCTACAGCGTGTCATTTGCTGTCTTGATTGCCTTAGCATTTATGATGATCGTTTACGTCCTGGCTGCATTATTCGATAATGTCGGTAAAGGGATCGCTATCATCATTTTAGTACTGTCAATCTCTGGTGGAGGCGGGAACTATCCGATCCAAGTCTCAGGGAAATTCTTCCAAATGATCAATCCGTTCTTGCCATTTACTCATGCGGTAAACTTGTTACGGGAATCTGCAGGAGGAATTTATTGGCCAAATGCTACGAAAGCAATCTGGATCATGATCGGTTTGTTTGTTGTCTTTGGAGTCGTAGGAACGGCAGTCTATCCGTTCATCGAAGAAAAAATGACGAAATTCAAAGAAGCGGCGCATGAGAGCCATATTTTTCATTAAAGAAAAGAGGTTGTGAAAAAGCTGTTCTGCAGTAATAAGAATGACCAAACAAAAAAACAGCTTCACATTTCTCTTTTAAAAGTTAAGATATAAAAAAGGATAGAACCTGATTTTCTAAGTCAAGTTCTATCCTTTTATTATAGAATTCAAAGAAAAAGCCCATAAAAAAATGTTAGATTTTTGCTGTATTAAAGCGTTTGAAAAAGCGCTTGATATTTTTCTGTTTTTTTCCAATTATTTTCTTAAAGTTTATTGACTTTTAAGGTCAGTGAGCGTACTATAACATCTTGTTTACTATAAATTTTCGACTATCATACTTGAAGTAAAATTGCGTGTAAAGGAGTTTAAAAATTGGATTACTTAAAAAGGTTGTTAGTAGGTAAGCCTTTAAAATCTGCTGAAAATGATGAGCACAAATTAACTCGTTTTGCTGCTTTGGCATTATTGTCGTCTGATGCGTTATCATCTATTGCATATGGTACGGAACAAATCGTTGTTGTTTTAGTCGCTTTGTCTGCTGCAGCTATCTGGTATTCGCTGCCCATTGCCGCTTTTGTTATTATTTTATTGATTTCCTTAACGCTATCATATCGTCAAATCATCCATGCTTATCCTCATGGCGGTGGAGCATATGTCGTCAGCAGTGAGAATCTTGGGAAGAATGCGGGCTTGATTTCCGGTGGCTCTTTATTGATCGACTACATGTTGACGGTAGCAGTATCTGTCTCAGCAGGTGCTGAAGCAATCACATCAGCGGTCCCAGCATTATACGGGCATCAAGTTGCTATTTCTGTGACAATCGTTTTACTACTGATGATGCTGAATCTTCGTGGTCTGAGAGAATCTGCATCGTTCCTGTTATTTCCGGTGTACACATTTATCCTTGTAATCTCGTTGCTAATCGTTGTTGGGTTATATAATATCGTGACAGGTGCTGTGCCATTGCAAGCTACTGCGTTGCCAGGGGCGGTTGTTCCAGGGGTTTCTATCGCCTTGATTTTACGAGCATTTTCTTCTGGTTCCTCCTCTTTGACTGGGGTTGAGGCTATCAGTAATGCCGTACCATTCTTCAAAAAGCCAAGAGCCAAAAATGCCGCTGCTACATTGACGATGATGGCCTTGATCTTAGGTTTCTTCTTCGTTGGAATCACATTTATCAATTATTGGTATGGAATCGTTCCAGAAAAAGAAGTCACTGTTTTGTCTCAAATCGGTAAAGCTGTCTTTGGACATGGTATTTTGTATTACGTCCTTCAATTTGCTACAGCGCTGATTTTAGCCGTTGCTGCCAATACCGGTTTTTCTGCTTTTCCAGTTCTTGCATACAATTTGGCAAAAGATAAATTCATGCCCCACATGTATCAAGATCGTGGGGATCGACTAGGCTATTCCAATGGGATTATCACACTAGCGCTAGGTTCAATCGTGTTGCTGTTTATTTTCCATGGCTCAACAGAACGCTTGATTCCGTTATACTCTATCGGCGTGTTCATTCCATTTGCTTTATCTCAAACAGGGATGGTCGTCAAATGGAAAAAAGAAGGAAAAAGATGGTTAAGCAAATCGATTGCCAATATTACAGGTGCGTTCATCTCATATGCAATCATTGCGATTTTGTTCGTCTATCGGTTAGGGGACATTTGGCCTTTCTTCATCATCATGCCAATCGTTATGTTCATTTTTTATAAGATCCATGATCATTATAAAAAAGTGGCAGAACAGCTTCGTTTAGAAAATGATGCAAAACTACATGACTATGACGGAAATACCGTTCTTGTATTAGTTGGGAATGTGACACGGGTGAATATCGGTGCGTTGAATTACGCACGTTCGATCGGTGATTATGTCGTTGCAATGCATGTTTCGCTAGACGAAGATGTCGAAAAAGAAAAAGAAATCGAAGCAGAATTTAAAAAGCATTTCCCAGATGTCCGTTTCTCAATCGTCCATTCTTCTTATCGCTCGATTGAAAATCCGATTATCCGGTATGTAGATATCGTAAGTAAAAATGCAGCGAAACAAAACTATACAACTACTGTGCTGATTCCTCAATTTGTACCAAACAGACGTTGGCAGAATATTCTCCATAACCAAACAAGTTTGCGGTTAAGATTGCGGTTGTCTTGGCGTGAAAATATCGTTATCAGCACCTATAGTTACCATTTGAAGAAATAAGTCCATCAAGAATCTGGGACACAAAGTAGTTTATTGAATATCATTTAAATAAAAAAGGTCGTAGCGCTCAAGCGCTACGACCTTTTTTTGTCTTGATTCATTCTGTCTGCGATTTTTTTGAAGCAGGATCTAGCCGTTTTTCCAAAATACCTAAAAGCCAGTCTGTGATGATCGCCATTAATGCAGTTGGCAATGCACCGGCTAAAATAATCGATGTGCCATCTGTTGCATTGGTTCCTCGGATAATGATATCTCCAAGACCACCAGCACCGACGAATGCACCAATCGCGGTTATCCCGATGGCAACAACTAGCGCGTTTCTTATGCCTGCCATGATAACAGAAACAGAGAGTGGTAACTCTACCATGAACAGCCGTTGTCTAGCAGTCATCCCCATGCCTTTGCCGACATCCAGGATATTTTTGTCTACTTGGATCATCCCGGTGTACGTATTCTTGATAATGGGTAATAGGGAATATAAAAATACAGTAACAATCACGACATTGACTCCTAGACCTAATCCAATAATCAGAATGGAGATCATGGCTAAGGAAGGAATCGTCTGGATGATATTCGCCAAACGAATCACCCAGTTTGCTAATTTACGTCTCCTAGAAATCATGATCCCGACCGGAATCCCGACAACTGCTGCAAAGAGGACACCATAGATAGAAATCAGGAAGTGACGGATAAATTGTGCAAAGATATAGGAGCCATTTTCCTGGAAATAATAGAAAAATTGTTGAAAGACATTCATTTTATCCAATTGCTTCACTTCCCTTCAAAATAGTGGTTTTCTTGTAAGAAACGTTGTGCTACTACTGATGGTTCCACTAGATTATTATCTGCTTCGTAGTTCAATTCCTGCATTTTTTCCGTACTGATGGTATGACCTAACTTATTTAAGGCTTCTTTTAAATGAGGCGTATCAGCTAATACCTTGTTGTCTACAACTGGAGCAGCATCATATGGTGGGAAGAATTGACGATCATCTTCCAACATGACTAGATCATAACTGGCGATCCGTCCATCCGTAGAGTAGCCAAGAACAATATCCATTTTACCTGCTTCGACTGCATCGTAAACAAGTCCAATCTGCATAGGTAAGATCGAATTAAAAGAGAAACCATAAGTTTCCTGGAAGCCGTCGTAACCGTCTCCTTTACGATTGATCCAAGAAGTATCTACACCAGCTACTAATTCATCCGCTACATTTTTCAGATCGCTGACTTTAGATAGATGGTATTTTTGTGCGGTGTCTTTTCGAACAAGAAAGACATACGTATTTTCAAAACCATAGGATGGGAACCACGTTTGGTTATATCTTTTCTCAAATTCATCTTTCACGATTTCAAAAGCTTTTTTCGGATCTTTTTCAGGAGGAAGATTCAATGTAGTGGTTAAATCTGTTCCTGTGTAGCGAGCTGCTGAAATCGAAGCATCTCCGTTCATCATCGCTTGGTGGTTGATAGTTGTAGTAGCGAGATTGTTGATGATCGCTGTGTTTTTATCTGTATAGTGTTCAACCATCCCGGCAACTAGGCTTGCTAAGATCTGAGCTTCAGAAGTGATTCCACCTGTGATCGAGATGGTGTCTTCATCTGTATTGCTGGCAAGTCCAGGGAAGGAACAACTTGCAAGTATAAGAAGAGAGAAAAGAACCATAGTCATTTTTAGTATACGTTTCATTCGTCATTCTCCTCTCTAAGTGCGATCGGTGTTAGCCGGTGTTCCAAGAGACCTAGAAGCCAATCAGCCAACAGAGCTAAAATCGTTACAGGGATCGTACCTGCCAAAATGAGATCTGGTTGGTAATTATTCAGTCCACTAAAAATCAAATCACCTAAACCACCAGCCCCGATATAAGAGGCAAGGGTAGCCCATGCAATCACGTAAACAGCAGCTAAACGAATGCCGGCCATGATTGTTGGCATAGCAATAGGCAGTTCGACGGAAAAAATGGATTGGAACTCAGTCATTCCCATCCCTTTTGCCACATCCCGATAATTCCAATCGACATTTTTCATCCCGATATACGTATTTCGTAGAATTGGCAATAATGAATAAATAAAGAGAGCGATGATTGCAGGTAATTTACCTACGCCAAATAGCGGGATCATCAATGCCAATAAAGCAAGAGAAGGGATTGTTTGCAAGGCGCTGGTTAAACCAATCACAATCGTAGCAGCTTTCGGAAAACGTGTCAGTAAGACACCAAGCGGTACAGCAATGATGATACCAATGATCAAAGCAAGTCCTGAAATATAAAGATGTTCAAAACCTTTTGAGAGAATTTCTGAACCGTGCTGATGAAAAAACTGCTGCATAGGTCAGACCTCCTTAGATTCTTCAGGAGTAGCTGACTCTGCAACATCAGTAGTTGCGGGGTCTTCTCCCCAAATCACATCGTAGACGATATCCACTAATGATGCGCGAGTCAAGATACCTACGACTTTGTTCTGTTCATCAACGACCGGCACGTATTTCAGCCCGCGTTTTAAAATGCGTTGCAAGGTATCACGAAGATAAGCGGATTTTTTTACGTAAAAAACATGTTTATTCAAAATGTCGCCTACACTGGATACTTTTCCTCGTTTTTTATTCAACGTTTCTACATCGATAAATCCTTTTAATACATTCGAATTATCGGTAATTAACAACGTATCTACACGTTTTTCCCTCATCAGTTTGATTGCTTCTTGTAATGATTTTTCCGGTGTAATCGTGATTGCTGTATTTAGCATAACTTCTCCGACTCTTGTCGCATTTGGTTTTGCTTGTAGTAAGCGATCTTCTCCAATCAACTCTTCTACAAAATCGTTTGCAGGATGACGTAAAATATTTTCTGGTGTATCGAATTGGATCACACGACCTTCACTCATGATGGCGATACGGCTTGCTAGTTTAATCGCTTCGTCCATGTCATGGGTTACAAATACGATCGTTTTTCCCAAGCGCTCTTGTAAATCTTTGACAAGGTCTTGCAAAGAATCGCGAGTGATGGGGTCAAGCGCACCGAATGGTTCGTCCATCAAGATGATATCTTGATTCGCTGCAAGGGCACGAACGACTCCAATACGCTGCTGCTGACCACCAGATAATTCATGTGGGTAGCGATCTAACATCTCACGGGGCAATTCCACAAGATCAATCATTTTTTCAGCTGTTTTATTTCGTTCTTCTTGACTGACTTTCAACAATTTTTGGACAAGAGTGATATTTTCACGGATCGTCATGTGAGGCATCAATCCAATACTTTGGATAACATAGCCTATCTGACGTCGCAATTCCACTGGATCAATTTCTTGGATGGATTTTCCATCAATCAAAATTTTCCCTTGTGTTGGATCAGTCATTCGGTTGATCATCCGCATTGTCGTCGTTTTTCCGCTCCCGCTCGTACCGATAAAACAAATGAACTCACCCTTTTCAAATGAAAGATTGACGTCCTCTACAGCAACTTTCCCACCTTTATAAATCTTTGACACATTTTGAAATTCAATCATGGTGCCACCTCTTTTTCTATTTTCAATGAAGAACTATCTAATACTAGTATGCCTAAAACAATAAAAAAATACAAATAGGGTAGTTTTTTTATTTAGGGAAATAAAAAGCTAGGATAAAAATGTGCTGATTTTGCCAACAGAACGAAAAACATGATAGAATGATGAAGCACATGATAGAAAGTGAGTGACGATATGTTAACAACAGAAGATTTTGATTTTGACTTGCCGGAAGAGTTGATCGCACAAACACCATTAAAAGACCGCGATCATTCTCGTTTACTTGTTTTGGATCGGAAAACTGGAGAAATGAAAGACAAGCATTTCCATGAAATCATTGAAGAATTACATCCTGGTGATGCGCTAGTCATGAATAATACACGAGTTCTGCCTGCTCGTTTATATGGAGAAAAACCAGATACTGGTGCTCATTTAGAAGTCCTTCTTCTAACGAATACAGAAGGAGATACGTGGGAGACATTGATCAAACCTGCGAAACGTGCCAAAGTTGGGACAAGAATCTCTTTTGGTGATGGCAGATTGCAAGCAGTAGTGAAAGAAGAATTGGAACACGGCGGACGGATCATTGACTTTGAGTATGAAGGAATTTTTCTAGAGATTCTTGAATCGTTGGGAGAAATGCCATTGCCTCCATATATCAAAGAACGTCTGGAAGACCCAGATCGCTATCAAACTGTCTATGCGAAAGAAAATGGTTCTGCTGCAGCACCAACAGCGGGTTTGCATTTTACGAAAGAACTGCTTGATGAGATCGAAGCAAAGGGTGTTGAATTAGTCTATCTGACACTACACGTAGGGTTAGGCACATTCCGTCCTGTCAGCGTAGATAAGATCGAAGAACACCATATGCATAGTGAATTCTACCGTTTGACGGAAGAAGCAGCTGAGCGATTGAACCAAGTACGTAAAAACGGCGGGAAAATCGTGGCTGTCGGAACGACTTCGATTCGAACATTAGAAACGATTGGAACGAAATTCAATGGAGAAATCAAAGCAGACAGTGGATGGACCGATATTTTCATCACACCTGGCTATGAATTCAAAGTGGTGGAAGCTTTTTCAACCAATTTTCATTTGCCAAAATCAACTTTAGTCATGTTAGTAAGTGCTTTTGCCGGAAGAGAATTGACATTATCTGCTTATCAGCACGCGATTGACGAGCGCTATCGTTTCTTTAGTTTCGGAGATGCGATGTTCGTGAAATAAGACTGGTTAGAACGATCGTACTCTGAGTATGAAAAAGTCAAGAATATCTCCGTAAAAACAAAAAAAAGCTGCCGATTTTTTAACTGGCAGCTTTTTTCGATGCTTCTATTCGCAGATAATTATACAGTTGCGTTTCTGCTTTGAAACACGTGTTATTACTAGAAACTTCATTAACGAGTAATAACATTGAAGAAGTTAAGAACTATCTTTATGATACACCAACTTTTCAGCGACAATCGATCAATTTTTGTATGAAAAATGTAGTAAGATGCAAGTTAAAAGATAAGAAAAATGCGTACAAATAAGAAAAAGCCGAGCTCTCGATAAGCTCGGCTTTCTTGTGTCTCGGAAGGATTCAAATAAACAGAAATGATTGTAACTTTCCATCATACATGCAAAGCACGGTGTTGAATTTCTTCATGTTAAACAAAAATTTTGTTTTCGTTACATCTTCAACATTTGAAACATCTCTTGTTCCTATTCAATTTTCAGACGTTTACGTTATTCAATTGTTACGTATCGCATTACTTCTTGTTTCGGATACTTCGTGATCCAAACATCCATACGCATTCACTATTTATAGGTTTGTACTCTACACGCATGTCTGGGTGAAACCTGTACTTCTAACAACTTTGTTTGCTTACACTGTTCTATCGATAAATTCTTCTGTTTATTTGATGGTATCCTCCTTCCTTACATCTATATAATAGCATCTTTTGACAGCGCTTGCAGATGTAAGTACTTTGGATTTTATGCTTTCTTAACAAATAATCAATAGGTCCTTTGTTTGAAGTAATTAATAAAAGAATGTTATAGTAAAATTAGTACCTTTTTTTGTACGAAGATTTTAAAGGAGGAAATAGGATGGAAGAATACAAGCAGACAATAGAAGAAGTAAGGAAGGTAACGGAAGCAGATCCAGATACTGGGTTGTCTTCACAAGAAGTGGATGAACGACGAAAAAAGCAGGGATTGAATAAATTCGATGAGGCACCAAAAGAATCAATGATCAAAAAATTCTTTCGAAGCTTGTCCGATTTTACAACGATCATCCTTCTTGTAGCAGCGGTGATTTCCTTTTATACCGCATTTGCTACAGAACATGGGGATTTATTTGAAGGACTGCTGATCATCGCTATCGTTGTGATCAACTCGGTATTGGCGATTGTCCAAGAAGGAAACGCAGAAAAAGCACTGGAATCCTTGCAAGATATGAATAAACAAACGGCAACTGTCATACGAGACGGCAAAGTGACCACTGTTGAGTCAGAGCAACTGGTAGTGGGTGATATTCTTGTTTTAGAGTCCGGTGATGCTATTTCTGCCGATGCCCGTTTGATCGAATCATCCCAATTACGTGTAGAAGAATCGGTGCTGACTGGAGAAAGTGAAGCAGTCGAAAAAGATGCAGCATTCGTCGCAAAAGAAGATGAGTCATTAGGTGACCAACTTAATATGGTATTTAAAGGGTGTACGGTTGTTGCAGGTCGTGGGAAAGCCATCGTCACGGCTATTGGTATGGCTACTGAAATGGGTAAGATCGCGGATCTTTTGAACGAAAACACCATGCAAAAGACACCTTTACAGGTCCGGTTGAATCAGCTAGGCAAACGAATCAGTATGATCGCTTTAGCGGCTGCGGCTTTAGTATTTGTGATTGGCGAACTGCAAGGAGAACCACTCCTTGAGATGTTCATGACTTCGATTTCCTTGGCTGTTGCAGCTGTACCGGAAACCTTGACTGTTATTGTTACGTTGACACTTGCATACGGTGTGCAGAAGATGGCGAGGAAACATGCGATTATCCGGCAGCTACCAGCAGTAGAGACGCTAGGAACCGCTAATGTTATCTGCTCAGACAAAACAGGAACGCTGACACAAAATGAAATGCGCGTCCGCCAAGTCTGGAGCAAAGACGATGAAGTAACGAATATCGAAGACTCAATGACGAACAGCGCGATGGAAATATTGAAAATGGCTGCATTATGTACAGATGTGACGGTCGAACAAGAAGACGATGATCTTGTTATCAAAGGTGATCCAACAGAGGTAGCCATCGTTAGGGCTGTTGAAGAGAATTATCATACAAAAGCAGAATTAGAAGAAAAATATCCACGAGTAAACGAGCTTCCTTTTGATTCTGAACGAAAAATGATGACAACGGTTCATCAAATGGGTGAAAAATACATCTCAATCACCAAAGGAGCATTCGATGTTCTTGCTCCGCGCTTTAGTTCAGGCGATGTAGAACAAGCAGCAATCGTTAATGATCGTTTCGGTAAACGGGCACTGAGAGTGATTGCTGTTGGTTATGCTACTTATGACGAAGAACCGCAAGATATTTCTTCTGAAGCGTTGGAAAAAGACTTACATTTGATTGGTCTGATCGGAATGATCGATCCGCCGCGTCCAGAAAGTAAAGGAGCAATCAAGCGAGCGAAAAAGGCCGGCATCAAAACAGTCATGATCACTGGAGATCATGTGGTAACTGCCAGTGCCATAGCGAAAGAATTAGGTATCTTGAATGATCCGTCAGAAGCACTCTCAGGATCAGAACTGCATCAATTATCAGACGAGGAATTAGATGCGCGTGTCAAATCTCTCTCTGTCTATGCTCGGGTAACGCCAGAAGACAAGATCCGGATCGTCAAATCTTGGCAACGTACGGGTGCAGTCGTAGCGATGACTGGTGATGGCGTGAATGATGCACCAGCGTTGAAAGCAAGTAATGTCGGATGTGCCATGGGGATCACAGGTACAGATGTGGCGAAAAGTGCCGCAGATATTATTCTGACGGATGACAACTTTGCGACGATCGTCGATGCTGTCAGTCAAGGACGCTCAGTTTATCAGAATATTCGTAAAGCAATCAACTTTTTGCTAAGTTGCAATATTTCGGAGATCTTTATTGTTTTGATTGCGATGCTGTTAGGCTGGGGAGCGCCAGTCACAGCTGTACAACTACTGTTTGTCAATGTAGTTGCCGATGGACTTCCAGGATTTGCATTAGGAAGAGAACCAGCAGAACACGGCATCATGGATCAGCCGCCTATTCCGAAAAACGAAGGAATCTTTGCTCGAGGTTTATTGCAAAAAATCGCCATAAACGCAGGAGTCTTCACCATCGTAACGCTGTTTGGTTACTATTTAGGTAGTTATGTCGATACTATTAGCCCATGGGTAGATGCAAGTCAGCATGTCGGTCAAACTGTTGCATTCTTGATCTTAGCTTATTCATCGATTTTGCATGTGTTCAATGTACGCAGCAGCCAATCGATCTTCAAAGTCAATTTAGCAACCAATAAAGCTTTGGTAGAAATGGCGTTACTGGCATTAGCTATTACAACGGCTGTTGCTTTGCTGCCGTTTACGCAAGAACTATTCGGCCTAGTACACATCAGTTTGAATCACTGGTTCTTGGTAGGGATTTTGTCTATCGTACCAATCGCGGTCAATGAACTGATCAAGTTCCATCGATTACCGGAAGCAGAAGAAGAGGAATGATTAACTGTTTCTAAGTTGATTTTCTTTTTACTGGAACTATACAAAAAGGAGGTGTGACATGAATGTTGTCACACCTCCTTTTTGCTAATGGGCTGAATGTTTCTTTTACTGCCTCTCGATAAACGGTGTTTTCCTGCCAACCCCTCGGTCACAAGTCACGATATTCATCAAACATGAGAAACTGTTTTTTGTGACTCGGAATTAAACGGCAGGCTCACACTCTCTTTTAAATATCTTTCGGCAATTGTTCATAAAATGCTGCTTTTGTTGCGGAAATATAAGGGCTGAGCCATAGATAACCGATACCAGCAGTTGCTAATGCTAAGATATGCCAGCCAATAAATGAAAGATCTAACCAGAAAAGTTTTCCTTTGTAACCATCCATCAATTTTCGACTTGCGGTGATCGTATCCAGTACTTTAGGCGTTTGACCTGTTTCTTGGACGATATCATAATAGATAAAATAGCTTTGAGAATAAGAATAGCTTTTAATGATTCCAGGAATAACTAATAACAAACCCCATAATGTTGTAAAGATTGAAATCAACACAGCTAAACCGATCACTCCGCCGATAAACAAACCTTTGAATCCACGAAATGCATCTTTGAATGGTTCAATCTGATCTTTTTGACCACGTAAAACATCAAGATAAGTCCAAGAAATACCACTCATGAACAAAGCGCTGATAATGCTAGAAATAATTCCACCACCACCTCCTGAACTACCGCTTCCTGATGCCATCGCATCTGAGACGTTCGCTGATCCATCATATGTGGCAATAGCAAACAAGATAATAGGAATCATAATAAGAAGAATAGCAACAATACCAATCAATGTAGGGATTAGATTTAATAAAACAGCTTGACCCCACCGACCTTTTAAACTCTCTTTTGCTTGGCGTTTTAATTCTGCAGAAGATTGCATGATTTTCCCCTCCTTTCTTTCATAAAACCAATATACCATGTATCAAAAAATATTTCTGTCATAATGTTTTTTTCTTTTTTGTTATTCATGAAAAAAAGATAAAAAAAAGAATATTAAATAAAGTAGAAGGAAGCCGAGGGAACTTGCAAAAAGCACTTGAAACGATTATGATGGTGGGAGTTGTCAAGATATTTATATAGAAAGTAGGGAAATGAATGACGCAACCTGCCATTCGCTATCGTTTAATCAAGAAAGAAAAACACACTGGCGCGCGTTTAGGGGAATTGATCACGCCACACGGAACTTTTCCCACACCAATGTTCATGCCAGTAGGAACATTAGCTACAGTAAAAACAATGTCCCCAGAAGAGTTGAAAGAAATGGGTGCTGGCGTTATTTTAAGTAATACATATCATTTATGGCTACGCCCTGGTGAAGACTTAGTAGAAGAAGCTGGCGGACTGCATAAATTTATGAACTGGGATCAACCGATTTTAACAGATTCAGGCGGCTTTCAAGTTTTTTCATTAAGTGATATGCGGAATATCGAAGAAGAAGGCGTGCATTTCAAAAACCACTTGAACGGTTCGCGTATGTTTTTATCACCAGAAAAAGCAATCAACATACAAAATAAATTGGGCTCTGATATCATGATGAGTTTTGACGAATGTCCACCATTCGATGAAAGTTACGACTACGTGAAAAAATCAGTAGAACGTACGTCTCGATGGGCAGAACGAGGATTGAAAGCTCATGCTAACCCAGACCGTCAAGGATTATTTGGAATCATCCAAGGCGCAGGATTTGAAGATCTTCGTCGTCAAAGCGCGAAAGATCTAGTCGGCATGGATTTCCCTGGTTACTCAATCGGCGGATTATCTGTCGGGGAACCTAAATCAGAAATGAATCGTGTATTAGAATTCACTACACCGTTGATTCCCGAAAACAAACCACGTTACTTGATGGGTGTCGGTGCTGCTGATTCATTGATTGATGGTGTTATCCGTGGAGTAGACATGTTTGACTGTGTCTTGCCTACTCGAATCGCTCGAAATGGCACATGCATGACTTCTCAAGGCCGTCTAGTAGTGAAAAATGCGAAATATGCCCATGATTTCCGTCCAATTGATGAGAAATGTGATTGTTACACATGTAAAAACTATACACGTGCATATATCCGCCATTTGATCAAATGTGATGAAACATTTGGTATTCGTTTGACTTCTTACCATAATTTATACTTCTTGTTGAATTTAATGAAACAAGTACGTCAAGCGATCATGGATGATAATTTGCTTGAATTTAGAGAAGCCTTTTTTGAAGAATACGGGTTCAATAAAGAAAACGCAAAAAGTTTCTAAAGGAAAATCTTTTAAAAATTAAGTAAAAAACTAGTGTTAGCAGCATTTTTCTGCTAAAGTGTTTTTTGTAGATACAGAATTAGTGAGGTGAAAAAAATGGGATCATTACCAATGCTTGTGATGTTTATCGCGCTATTAGCAATGTGGTTTTTTATGTCACGTTCGCAAAAGAAACAACAGCAAGAACGTCAAAACTTGTTAGATAGCATGAAACCAGGTGATTCAGTCGTAACGATTGGCGGATTACACGGAGTTGTTTCAGAAATCGACAATGATAAACGGACAGTCGTTTTAGACTGCGAAGGGATCTTCCTTGAGTACGATCGTGCAGCAATCAAAACGGTCAAACCAGGGACTGTCGTAACAAATGATGCAACAACGACTGTTGAAACAACAGAAGAACCAGCTGATACAGTTGAAGTAAAAACTGAAACAACAGAAACGCTGGAAGAGACAGAAGAGAAGAAAGAAAAATAAGTATCAAAGCTTATTTAAAGACGAGGTAGGGCAGAAAGATGTCCTACCTCGTTTTTTGTTCAAAAAAGAAAGAGATAAGAGCATGGGATATATTGCTCAATATTGAATAATCGGGTGTGTCATATAAATAATAATAAATAACTTTATATATTTTTCTATACAAATACTTGTAAATAAAGCAATTTTGTATTTAAAAATAACTGTGAAAAAAATCACAAAAAAGTGTTTACATAGAAAAACAAATATTGTATGATATACATGTGAATGATTTAACAAATAACCATGACCCATTAGGAGGATAATGATGGCTAAAGTAATGGAAAAAGAAAAAACGAAGACAATTGACGTACAAGCAATGATTGATGGTTTGGCAGAAAAAGCAAATGTAGCATTGAAGGAAATGGAAAGCTTTGATCAAGAAAAAGTAGACCATATCGTGCATGAAATGGCAATGGCAGCTTTAGATCAACATATGCCATTAGCAAAGATGGCTGTGGAAGAAACAGGTCGCGGTGTTTACGAAGATAAAGCAATCAAAAATATGTATGCGTCCGAATATATTTGGCATAATATCAAACATGATAAAACAGTTGGTGTAATCAACGAAGATGTCCAAAAAGGATTGATTGAAATTGCTGAACCAGTCGGTGTGGTTTGCGGAGTAACTCCAACAACGAATCCGACTTCCACAACGATTTTCAAATCAATGATCGCGTTGAAAACAAGAAATCCAATCGTTTTTGCTTTCCATCCAAGTGCCCAAAAATCTTCTGCAGAAGCAGCACGAGTGGTACGTGATGCTGCTATCGCTGCCGGAGCTCCTGAAAATTGTATCCAATGGATCGAACATCCTTCGATCGAAGCGACTTCTATGCTAATGAACCATCCAGGTATCGCGATCGTCCTAGCGACAGGTGGAGCTGGAATGGTCAAGTCTGCTTACTCTACAGGAAAACCAGCTTTAGGTGTAGGTCCAGGTAACGTACCAGCTTATATTGAAAAAACAGCAAAAATCAAACGTGCAGTGAACGATTTGATCGTTTCGAAAACATTTGATAATGGGATGATCTGTGCTTCTGAACAAGCTGTGATCGTGGACAAAGAAATCTATGCAGCAGTAAAAGCGGAATTCCAAGCACACCAAGTTTATATCGTAAAACAAGATGAATTGCAAAAATTGGAAGATGCAGTGATGAACGAAGGGAAATATGCGGTCAATCCATCGATCGTTGGACATTCTGCGATGGAAATCGCCAAATTAGCAGGAATCAGTGTACCAAAAGGAACGAAAATGCTGATTGCTGAATTGGAAGGCGTAGGACCAGATTATCCGCTATCAAGAGAAAAACTTTCTCCAGTTCTTGCCATGATCAAAGCTAACAACACGGACCATGCGTTTGATTTGTGTGAAGGTATGTTGAATCTTGGAGGATTAGGACATACAGCAGTTATCCATTCAGAAAACGAAGAGTTGCATGTCAAATTCGGTCTTCGAATGAAAGCTTGTCGTATTTTAGTGAATACACCATCTGCAGAAGGCGGTATCGGTGATATCTATAACGAAATGATTCCGTCATTGACTTTGGGATGCGGTTCTTATGGTAAGAACTCTGTTTCTCGTAACGTCTCTGCTGTAAACTTAATCAATGTCAAAACTGTAGCGAAACGGAGAAATAACATGCAATGGTTCAAATTACCGCCAAAAATCTTCTTTGAAAAGAATTCTCTATTGTACTTAGAGAAAATGGAAAATGTTGAACGTGTCATGATCGTTTGTGACCCAGGTATGGTCCAATTTGGTTACTGCGATACAGTTCGTGAAGTATTGTCACGACGCAAAAATGATGTGAAAATCGAAGTCTTCTCAGAGGTTGAACCGAATCCATCGACAAATACCGTATACGCAGGAACGAAATTGATGGCAGACTTCAAGCCGGATACAGTAATTGCTCTGGGAGGCGGTTCTGCAATGGACGCAGCTAAGGGAATGTGGATGTTCTATGAACACCCAGACACATCTTTCTTCGGTGCAAAACAAAAATTCTTGGATATCCGTAAACGGACATACAAGATCGATAAACCAGAAAAGACACAATTCGTGTGTATCCCGACAACATCAGGAACTGGTTCTGAAGTAACACCATTTGCGGTCATCACTGACAGTGAAACACATGTGAAATATCCGTTGGCAGATTATGCATTGACACCGGATGTCGCAATCGTCGATCCTCAATTCGTCATGTCAGTTCCAGCATCTGTCACAGCAGATACAGGAATGGATGTGTTGACACATGCAATTGAATCTTATGTTTCAGTCATGGCTTCAGACTATACACGCGGATTGAGTCTGCAAGCAATCAAATTAGTCTTTGACTATTTAGAAAAATCAGTGAAAACACCTGATATGGAATCACGTGAAAAAATGCACAACGCTTCTACAATGGCTGGTATGGCGTTTGCTAACGCATTCCTAGGTATTTGTCACTCAGTCGCACATAAAATCGGTGGGGAATACGGGATCCCTCATGGACGGACAAATGCGATTCTTTTACCGCATATTATCCGCTACAATGCAAAAGATCCACAAAAACATGCGATGTTCCCTAAATATGACTATTTCCGTGCAGATACAGATTACGCAGATATTGCAAAATTCTTAGGTCTGAAAGGCGAAACAACAGAGGAATTAGTCGAAGCTTTAGCAACTGCTGTTTATGAATTAGGAAAATCTGTCGGCATCAACATGAGTCTAAAAGCTCAAGGAGTCACACAAGAAACACTAGATACAACCGTAGACCGTATGGCTGAATTAGCTTACGAAGACCAATGTACGACAGCTAATCCGAAAGAACCATTGATCTCTGAATTGAAACAGATCATCATTGATGCTTACAATGGATAAGCAAAAGAAAGCATAGAAAAGAGATAAAAAAATAGATGAAAAAGAACTTGGAAAACGTTGTTTCTCCAAGTTCTTTTTTTGTTTTCTAAGTATTTGAAAGTTACTTTTGTTATTTAACGTTTAGGTCAATTTTAGACAGTTTTTGTTCAAAAAGCGATATTTATAGTGAACGGTATTACTGCTATATTAAGGATATAAAATGAAAGCGTTTAAAAAGGTGGCATAAAGATGATTATTAAAGAAGAGATTTTTGTACCTAAAGAATTAGTGAAAGAAAAAATTGACCTGCTCGTTGAAAACCTGACAACGATCAAAGACGATAACGGTGAATTTTTATTGGACTTTGATGGATTGAAAGTAGATGACAAAAGCTGGACAGTATGGAATTGGCCACAAGGTGTCGGATTATACGGTATTTATAAAAATTACCAGATGACAAAAAATCCTCGCGCTTATCAAGTAGTCAATGAATGGTTTGAAGATCGGATGGAAGAAGGCGCTCCGCCAAAAAACGTCAATACAATGGCCCCATTGTTGACGATGGCTTACTTGTATGAAGACACGAAAGATTCACGCTATTTGCCTTATTTAGAACAATGGGCAGAATGGGTCATGAATGACATGCCTCGGACAAATGAAGAGGGGTTGCAACATGCCACATATGGACCGGAAAATAAGAATCAGTTGTGGGACGATACATTGATGATGACAGTGCTTCCTTTGGCAAAAATCGGGAAACTGTTGAATCGCCCAGAATATTTAGAAGAAGCTCGTTACCAGTTTATGATCCATATCAAATACTTGATGGATAAACGAACAGGGTTGTGGTATCACGGCTGGACGTTTGAAGGAAATCATAACTATGCCGAAGCATTTTGGGCTCGTGGAAACTGCTGGTTGACGATTGCTATTCCAGAGATCATTGAAATCTTAGAACTATCGAAAGAAGATGCATTGCGCAAGTTGTTGATTGAAACACTTGAAGCACAAGTGCGCGCATTAAAAACTTATCAATCTGAAAGCGGTTTATGGCATACGTTGTTGGATGATCCTTCTTCTTACGTAGAATCTTCTGCAACTGCAGGATTTGCTTACGGTATTTTGAAAGCGGTCCATAAACGTTATTTGCCGCAAGAATATAAAGAAGTCGCTTATCGTGCTATCCAAGGATTGCTTGAACAAATCGATGAAAAAGGAGAAGTCCAAAACGTTTCAATCGGGACAGGAATGGGGGATAGTTTAGATTTTTATCGGAATATCGGAATCACAGCAATGCCTTATGGACAGTCGTTAACGGTGCTTTGTTTGACAGAATTGCTCGTCTCTTATTGTTAAAAGAAAGGAAACCCATATGAAAAAAACATCACTGCTGTTTGCAGCAAGTTCGCTTAGCCTAGGTCTGCTAGGTCTAAGCGGCTGCGGAAATAATTCTAGTGTGGCAACTGTCGCAGATGCAGACGTAAATGAGACAGTTACCTTGCGCTTTGCTTATGCAAGCAACAGCCAGCCGGTAATTGATGCAATGAATGAATTTGGGCGTTTAGTAAAAGAAAAAACAGATGGTTCCGTACAGATCCAGTATTTCCCAGATGGACAACTGGGTGGAGAACGTGAACTAATCGAATTGACACAGTCAGGAGCAGTAGATTTCACAAAAGTAAGTGCCTCAGCGTTGGAAAGTTTCTCTAAAGATTATTCGATTTTTTCAGTTCCTTATCTATTCAATGATGAAGAACATTTCTTTAAGGTGATGGATAATGAAGAAATAATGGAACCAATCTACCAATCGACCAAAAATTTAGGGTTTACCGGATTGACCTATTATGATTCTGGTCAGCGCAGCTTTTATATGGTAGACGGTCCGATCCATACGCCGGAAGATTTGAAGGGAAAGAAGATCCGTGTGATGCAAAGTGAAACAGCTATTAAAATGGTCGAGCTTTTAGGTGGTTCGCCAGTCCCTATGGGAAGTGATGAAGTGTACACGTCTCTTCAATCCAATTTGATCAACGGATCAGAAAACAATGAATTTGTCTTGTATACAGCTGGACATGGCGGGGTAGCTAAATACTATTCTTATGATGAGCATACACGTGTGCCCGATATCATCATCATGAATGATGCTATCAAAGAACAGCTAACTGCTGAACAGGAAAAAGCGATTGAAGAAGCAGCAAAAGAATCGACGGTTTTTGAAATCGAAGCTTTTGCCAGAGCAATTGAAGAAGAGAAAGCTTTAGCACAAGAAGAACATGGAGTTCAATTCAATGATGTAGATAATACACCGTTTCGAGAGGCAGTCGCACCGCTTCATGATACATTCAAAAACGATCCTGCCTACAAAGACCTTTATCAAAAGATCCAAGAGCAAGGAGCGTAGCTGTAATGAAAATGATTTTAAATAAGGTGTTAGAGATCCTAGGAGCTGTTTTGCTTGTTGGGATGGTCGCTGTCGTTTTATGGCAAGTATTTTCCAGAACGGTTTTAGGAAATCCGAATACGGTGACAGAAGAGCTTGTCCGATTCGGACTTGTCTGGTTTGCTATGTTGTCTTCCGCGTATGTTGTGGGACAAAAAGCACATCTAGCCGTAACGGTTTTAAGTGAAAAATTATCTGGTAAAAAAAGTAAAATTTTAAAAGTCGTTGTTCAAAGTTTATTTCTGGTATTTGCTACGATGATCATGGTGTATGGCGGATGGAATGCTGTCACGTTGACAATGGGGCAGATCTCGCCTTCTTTAAGCATTCCGATGGGGTACGTCTATTTGTCAGTACCTGTCTCAGGGATACTCATCATTATCTATAGTCTGATCAATCTAATCGATACATTAAGCAACAAGCCAGCAATTCAAGAAAAAATATAAAAATGGAGGAATAAAATGGCAATAGAAGCCGGATTAGTGTTATTTTTTGTATTTGTCGTGTTGCTTGTATTAGGGATGCCGATTGCTATAAGTATTGCGTTCTCATCAATGATGACTTTATTGTTAGTTATACCGTTTGATGTTTCTGCTTTTAGTTCAGCTCAAAAAATGGTGGGAAGTATCAACAGTTTTTCGCTCATCGCTATTCCGTTTTTCGTTCTTTCAGGTATTATCATGAATAATGGAGGGATAGCCAAGAAACTAGTGGATTTTGCGATGTTGTTCGTCGGACGTGTACCGGGGGCTTTGGCTCATACGAATGTGTTAGGGAATGCTTTATTTGGTTCCATCTCTAGCTCAGCCATTGCCGCTTCTACCGCGATTGGCGGAGTCTTGATCCCTCAGCAAGTGGAAGAAGGATATGACCGGAAGTTTGCGACAGCAGTCAACATCGCGTCAGCTCCGACAGGTATGGTCATTCCTCCAACTACTGCTTTTATCATGTATTCACTTGTTGCTGGTGGTACTTCGATTTCTGCTTTGTTTATGGGAGGGTATCTCGTAGGTATTTTTTGGTCATTAGGGATCATGCTAGTAGCATTCATCGTTGCTAAAAAGAATAAATACCCTGTTGTTGAAAAAGGGCAGATGGCTCATGCTGGAAAAATAATAAAAGAGGCGATTCCTAGTCTTCTATTGATTGTCATCATTATCGGTGGTATCTTGACCGGGATATTTACAGCAGTAGAAGCTTCAGCGATAGCTGTCATTTACTCCCTGTTGATTGCTATGTTCTACTATAAGACGGTAAAACTCAAAGATATACCTAATATGTTGTTTCAATCGGTAGCGATGTCAGGGACAATCATGTTCTTATTAGCTACTTCTTCCATGATGTCTTTTGCCATGGCATTTACTGGTATTCCTCAGGCAATCAGTTCGTTGATTATGGGGGTAACGGATAATAAACTAGTTATTCTGCTGTTAGTCAATCTCGTTTTGTTACTTGTGGGGATGTTTATGGATGTAGCGCCTGCTATCTTAATTTTTACACCAATATTTTTACCAATCGTCACAAGTGCAGGGGTTGATCCTGTACATTACGGGTTGTTTTCAATCATGAATCTGTGTGTAGGCTCAATTACACCTCCTGTGGGTACAGGGCTATATGTCGGTACAAGTGTAGGAGGCGTAAAAGCAGAGGCAATGCTGAAACCACTTCTTCCGTTTTATGGGATTATCCTAGTCGTCTTGTTTTTGATTACCTATTTCCCGCAAATCGTCATGTGGCTACCCAATATGCTGAGTTAGGAGAATAATTATGTTGAACATTACAATTAGAGGACATGATCTTTCCCAAGTCCAAACGATAGAAGATCTTGCAGAAAAAACAAAAGAACAAGGAATCCATACACTGCAGCTCGCCTTAGGTCTTTCGTTTCCTGAAATGTCTTCTGGCGCAAACGAAATCAATTCTGGGATGGGAAATTATGTCAAACGAGTCTTAGAAAAGCAAGAAGTGTCCGTAGGAATTTTAAGCTGCTATATCAATATGATTCATCCAGATTTAACGATACGAGAAGAGTTGCTGACAAAGTTCGAGCAGTATCTTCACTATGCTTCTTCCTTTGGTGCGTCGATGGTTGCTTCGGAAACGGGATGTGTCTTGCCGGAAATTCAATATACGGAAGAAAATTTCACAGATGAAGCATTTGCTGAAGCAGTGTCCGTTATCCGTCGCTTGGTAAAAGCTGGAGAAAAATACCAAATGATGGTGGGGATAGAACCAGGTTTGAATCATCCGGTGTATTCTTTAGCAAGAGTAGAGCAGCTGATCCAAGCAGTGGATTCGGACTATCTAGGAATCATTTTAGATCCGACAAATTTGATTACAAGCACTAATTATCAAGAACAAGTCCAATTGGTAGAAGAAGCTTTTGAGCGTTTTGGTGAAAAGATATGTGCGGTTCATTTGAAAGATTTTCGTGTCGAACAGGAAAAAATCGTGCCGGTAAATTTGGGAGACGGTGTGATCGAGTACACAAAAATCAAAGAAATCATCAAGAAGAACCGTCCGTATCTGTATGTGGTTCTTGAAGAAACAAAAAATGATGGGATTCGTTATGGAAGAAGTCTTCTTGAATAATGTAAAGAAGACATTGATTAACTAATATTTAGAATGGAGGGGGCGGGGCTAGAAGATGCCACGTCTCTTCTTTTTTATAAGAGTATATAAAAGCAGCTCTTTTTGATTACAAAAAACGTGATATAATATAATTGTGCAGAACTGAACAAAGGAGGTGCAGCACATGCTCCAAAAGAAAATAAGCGGTGAGCAAGTCAATACGATGGTTTCTGATCAGTATGAAATCTATCATGTCAAAGATGTCGTCAGCCAAAATAAAACAATCTACCATCACCATGATTTTTATGAAATCCATGCTACATTAAAGGGTGAAGCGACTTTTTATTTGAATGGACGGCAATTTACGATCAAAGCAGGAAGTGTGCTGCTCATCCATTCCAACGATTTGCATCGTATCGTCCGCCAGTCTTCAGATGTATTCGAGCGTGTCTATATCTTTGTTACCCCTTCTTTTCTGGAAAGTCGTTCCACGCCATGGTCTAATCTATCGGCTTGTTTTCAACCAATGGGAGAGAAAAGGAGTCGTGTATTGCAAGTCGAACAGGAAGTATTGAAGCAAAAATTATCATTTATCGACCACCCTCCTGATAAAAAAATTTACGGTGAAGACATAAAATATGAACAAGCTCTAGTAGAATACTTGATTTTTCTTAATCAAGTAGTACAAAAAGAAGAGAGTGCGCAAGAACAGAATGCTGTAGTTCCAAATGAGCGTGTGGAACAAATGTTACAATATATCTCAAAAAATTTATCTCATCCGCTTTCTTTAGAGGAAATGGAGAAGCAATTTTTTGTCAGCAAATACCATATCACCCGAGAATTCAAAAAGTACACTGGATTTACGTTTCATCAGTATGTAATGAAGAAAAAGCTGATCTATGCCAAGCACTTGTTGCGAGAGTACCGTAGTTCTAGTGCTGTATATAGTAAAAGTGGTTTTTCGTCTTATCCACATTTTCTGAAAGCATTCAAGAGAGAGTTTGGTATAACGCCTAAAGAATTTTTGAAACGCGATACGCAAAACCAGCTTATTCATTATGAACATTTTGAAGATGAAAAATGAGAATAACCACTCCCGAATAACCGAAGTAGCTGCTGTTGTTTATATAGAAGCAGAAACTGCGGTTATTTTATTATTCTACTATATCTTTTAAAAAAGTGCGTACATATTATATGAATCAGCTAAATTTACGAAAATCTCTCGGTGATAATCCAGTTTTTGCTTTGAACAAGCGACTAAAGTAAGCAAAATTCTCGATTCCGATTTCTTCGGAAATCATTCGAATAGTAAATTCTGTATACCGAAGAAGGTCTTTAGCGTAAGAGAGTTTTTTGCTGATTAAATAATCAATTGGCGGAGAACCGATGAATTTGGAAAAATCTTTGCTCAGCTGATATTTATTCAGTAAAAATTGCTGTTCTAATTGATCAAGTGTGATCGTTTCTTTGAAGTGTTCGTCCAAGTATTGCTTAAGCTTATGAACGTAAGGGGGAATATCTTCTTCTTCGAAATCCAGTTGATACTTCTGCAAAATCAGTTCATTCAACAGCTCGTGGATAGCTACAGAGGACTGGAAATCGGTACGGGCATTCGCACCTTGCTGCATGTGGATCAATTCTGTGATCAGATGATGGATCTTGTTTTCTGATGGATCGCCTGTCGAATGGAAGGTGTTATGCCCGTCTTTTGTGAACTCTTGATAAAATGATTGGACGCTCTGACCATTCAAATGAATCCAATCCATTTCCCATGGTTCTTCGCTAATTGTTTGATAACGCTGATATTCTTGGCAGTCAATAAAAAAGAGGTCTCCAGCTTTTAGCTGGTGCTGATTATCTTTATATGTAAGCAAACCTTCGCCAGACAAAGTAAATTTTATCAAATAAGAAGGTAAATATGCTCGTTCAGTATAGTAAGGGACCGGCGCTTTAAAGTAACCGATTTCTTGGATATAAAAAAATAAATTCCTACTTCTTTGCGTAGGTGTCAAGATCACTCTTTTTGAGTCTTCCGACCATGAGTGATTGGCTTTTTCCCAGTAATCCATGTAAACACTCCCAACTTGTCAAGATAATGCAATTATATACCAAAATAGTGTGAAGCAAAATATAAGTTTATGTAATATGATAGCATTGTTAATAAATGATAACGCTTTATTAATGGAGTGTTAATCAACAATAAAGTAAAAGAGGTGGAGAAATGAATCCGACATTTGTTGCCATCGATATCGGTGCGTCAAGCGGACGACTAATGAAAAGTACGAGGAATGATGAAGGTTCTTTAGTCTTGGAAGAAGTACACCGATTCAAGAACGGCTTTCGGAAAAAAGACGGTCATGACCGCTGGAAGATCGATTATCTTATCGAAGAGATTTTGATTGGATTTGAAAAATTAAAGAAAACAGGAATCGAGTGTTGTTTTGCAGGGATCGATACATGGGCAGTCGATTACTGTTTGATTGACGAACAAGGGGAACGGATGAATGATCCGATCGCTTATCGGGACGATCGTACCGATGAAGCAGTAAAACAGTTTTCTGAAATCTATTCTCTAGATAAGTTGTATGAGCAAACAGGGATTCAGATCCAGCCTTTCAATACCTTATTTCAATTGTCTGTCGAAGAAAAAGACCATTTGGCAAAAGCACATAAATTATTATTGATTCCTGATTATTTAGGCTACGTCTTTACTGGCAATATGGTGACGGAGAAAACCAATGCGTCTACTATGCAGCTGCTGAATGCAGGAACAAAAGAGTGGGAAACAGAACTTCTTGAAAAAGTTGGTGTCGCGAAAGAATTATTTCCTCCATTGACAGAGCCGGGAACGATACTAGGAGATTTGCAAAAAGAAAAATTCTCAAAATATGATTTGCCAGATGTGACCTTTATCACAGTAGCAAGTCATGATACGGCGTCAGCTGTATTAGGCACACCAGGGCAAGGAGAACAGTGGGGCTATATCAGCAGCGGGACATGGTCGCTTTTAGGGATGGAAACAAAGATCGCCAATGTTTCTCGCGCCGCTTTTTCTGAGAATTACACGAATGAATGGGGCGCTCATAATACGGTGCGTTTCTTGAAAAACATCATGGGGATGTGGTTGATCCAGGAAGTTGCTCGAATGCAGGAGTACGAATACAGTTACGCGGAATTGGCAGAACTTGCTGCAAAAGAAAAGCCGCTGCAACAAGTGATGGAAATCAATGACCCTCGATTTTTGAATCCTAAAAATATGATAGAAGAGATTCAGCAATACTGTTTTGAAACAGAGCAACCAGTCCCTGTCTCACCGGGAGCTATCGCTCGTTGTGTGTATGATAATCTTGCTCTTTGTTACGCACAAGAGCTAATCAAAGTAGAACACTTGACTGGAACGAAATTGGAAAAACTGCACATCGTAGGGGGCGGATCGAATAATCGCTTACTGAATCAATTGACAGCAGATTATGCCGGAATCATTGTAGAAGCAGGTCCTAGTGAAGCCACAGCAATCGGGAATATTGCCATGCAAATGCTCAGTACAGGTCAGTTTTCGAATATAGAACAAGCAAGAAATGTAATCAAACAGTCGTTTCCATGTGAAACTTTTTACCCAGATGAAAATAAGCAAAACACGATGGAATGGTACGTGAATAAAATCAAAGGAGTAATCGTATGAACACGATTGAAAGAAATTACGAACAAGCAAAAGAAAAATATGCAACTATCGGTGTAGATACAGATGCTGTACTAGAAAAGATGCAGAACATCAAAATTTCTATGCATTGTTGGCAAGGAGACGATGTCAAAGGTTTCTTGACACCGGATGGCGAATTGACTGGTGGAATCATGGCAACAGGAAATTTCCCAGGAGCTGCACGGACACCCGAAGAGCTTAGACAAGATTTGGAGAAGGCATATTCGTTGATACCGGGCAAACATAAATTGAATCTTCACGCTATCTATTTGGACACAGAAGAAGCGGTCGATCTCAATGAAATTGAGCCGAAACATTTTGAAAAATGGGCAGAGTGGGCAAAAAAAGAAGAAATCGGTCTTGATTTCAACCCGACTTTCTTTTCGCATCCAATGATGAAAGACGGCTTTACATTGGCTCATCCAGATAAAGAAGTTCGTGAATACTGGATCGAACACGGGAAAAGAAGCCGTAAAATCGCAGAATACTTTGGAAAAGAAACTGGACAAACATGTATCAATAACTTTTGGGTACCTGATGGGATGAAAGACAATCCAATCGACCGTTTTACCCCACGGAAACGTTTGATGGAATCGCTCGATGAAATTTTTACAGAAGAGCTAGATGAACGGTATGTACAAGATGCAGTAGAAAGCAAACTATTTGGTTTAGGCGCTGAAGCTTATACAGTCGGTTCCCATGAATTTTATATGGGTTATGGGTTGACTCGTGACAAACTTGTTTGTCTAGATGCTGGACATTTTCATCCAACAGAAGTGATTTCCAATAAATTGTCTTCCTTAGCTTTATTTAGCAAAGGAATCATGTTGCACGTTTCTCGTCCAGTTCGTTGGGATTCAGATCATGTCGTTTTGATGGATGATGAATTGCAGGAAATTGCTAAAGAATTAGTCCGTAACGAATTATTGGAAAAAACGAATATCGGTCTGGATTTCTTTGATGCAACGATCAATCGTATCGCTGCTTGGGTCATTGGTACGAGAAATACACAAAAAGCATTGATGAAAGCTATGCTGGAACCAGTTGAGCGACTGAAAGAAATGGAGCTGGCTTTTGACTTTACTTCAAGAATGGCTTACACGGAAGAATTGAAAGATTTCCCGTATGCCGATGTATGGAATTATTTCTGTTACAAAAATCAAGTTCCAGTTGGTTTGGATTGGCTGGAAGAAGTCCTAGAATATCAAAAAGACGTGTTGGGATTAAGAAAATAGGAGTGTGGCTATATTGAAAAAAATAGATATTTTACAAGCGCCTTATGTGAAAGAAATGATTGAAACGACATCGAATCTTTATCGCTTGGGTTGGGATGAACGAAATGGCGGGAATATTTCTTATTTACTCAAAGAAGAAGAAATCACACCGTTCTTGGATCCTGAAAAAGTGACCCGTCGCATCTCGATGATTTTTGATGCCAGCCGTTTAGCAGGATGTTATTTTATTGTAACTGGTTCAGGAAGATATTTTAAAAATGTAGCGAGCGAACCTGCCGAAAACCTTGGAATCGTTCGAGTTGCCGAAGATGGCAAAACATTAGAGCTTTTGTGGGGGTTAGAAAATGGCTGCCTTCCTACAAGCGAGTTGCCAAGTCATTTTATGAGTCATATCGCCCGTTTAGAAGTAGACCCAGATAATCGGATCGTTATGCATTGCCATGCTAGCCATTTATTAGCGATGAGCTTTACGCATGAATTAGACGAACGTTCCTTTAGTCGTACGCTGTGGCAAATGTGTACGGAATGTTTAGTTGTTTTTCCAGAAGGGATTTCCATCATTCCGTGGATGGTTCCGGGAACAAATGAGATTGGAGAAGCAACAGCTGAAAAAATGAAAGAAACTCGATTGGTTTTATGGCCGCAACATGGAATCTACGGGTCAGGAAAAGACATGGATGAAGTCTTTGGTTTGATCGAGACAGCAGAAAAGGCAGCAGAAGTTTATACGTACGTCAAAGCGCAAGGACCAATCTTGCAAACAATCACAGATGAGAATTTGTGGCGTTTAGCAGATGCGTTTGGTGTTACTCCGAAAGCAGGTTATTTGGAGGAAGTTCATACGAAAGTAGGGGTCTGACATGGTGAAAAAAGCCTTTTGCATGAAAGTTTACCCAGAAAAACAAGAAGAATACAAAAAAAGACATGATGAACTTTGGCCAGAGATGCGCACAGCACTTCGTGAACATGGGGTCATCGACTATTCGATCTATCTTGATCCGAGTACAAGTTTATTATTTGGTTACTTAGTGGTCGAGGATGAAGAGTTATGGGGAAAAATGGCAAATACACCGATCAATCAAAAATGGTGCTGAAGCAACAGAAGCTT
>CXSP01000059.1_pt1 | contig 79699 bp, 80 predicted proteins | sample 591501 | NCBI WGS metagenome assembly CXSP01 (sample SAMEA3491350, study PRJEB9169) | human gut metagenome | biome: ENVO:mammalia-associated habitat; material: ENVO:feces | place: Bangladesh | collected 2010-04-07 | reverse complement strand
ACTAAAACTATCACTAATTTTATTTAGAAGCGAACATGTTTCTATCACTGATTATTTAAATCTAGCGAAAAACCCTTATCTTACAGGCGTTCGTTCAATTCTTTAGCAAGGTCTTCAAAGCCTGGTTTGCCTAGAAGTGCGAACATGTTTTTCTTGTAAGCTTCTACACCTGGTTGGTCGAATGGGTTGATGCCATTCAAGTAACCTGAAATACCTACAGCAATTTCAAAGAAGTACATTGTGTAACCCAATGTGTAAGCATCCATTTCTGGAATTTTGACTAGCAAGTTAGGTACGTCACCGTCTGTATGAGCAAGCAATGTTCCTTCAAATGCTTTTGTATTTACGAAGTCCACTTCTTTTCCTTGCAAGTAGCCTAGACCGTCTAAGTCTTCTGCTTGTTCAGGAATCGTGATTGATTTACGAGGTTTTTCAACTTTCACAACTGTTTCAAAAATGTTGCGGCGTCCTTCTTGGATGAATTGTCCTAAAGAGTGCAAATCAGTTGAGAAGTTTGCGCTTGAAGGATAGATGCCTTTTTGGTCTTTTCCTTCAGATTCGCCATACAATTGCTTCCACCATTCTGAGAAGTATTGCATTCCTGGTTCATAATTGATCAATAACTCAGTTACTTTGCCTTTACGGTAAAGAATGTTGCGCATTGCTGCGTATTGGTAAGCTTCGTTTTCTTCTAGTTTGTCGCTTGAATAAGCTTTGCTTGCATCAGCAGCTCCTTGCATCAATGCGTCGATATCTGCTCCACTAACAGCGATTGGTAACAAACCAACAGCAGTCAATACAGAGAAACGTCCGCCGATATCATCAGGAATCACGAAAGTTTCCCAACCTTCTGCATCTGCTTCTACTTTAACTGCACCTTTTGCTTTATCTGTTGTAGCGTAGATACGTTTGTTTGCTTCTTCTTGTCCGTATTTCTTAACAAGAAGCTCTTTGAATACACGGAAAGCAATCGCTGGTTCAGTAGTTGTTCCAGATTTTGAAATAACGTTTACTGAAAAGTCGCGATCACCGATTACTTCGATCAAATCAGCGATATATGTTGAGCTGATTGAATTTCCGGCAAAGAAGATTTGTGGTGCTTTGCGTGTGTCGCTATCTAATAGATTGAAGAATGTGTGATTCAAGAAGTCGATTGCTGCACGAGCGCCTAAATAAGAACCACCGATACCGATAACAACTAATACTTCAGAATCAGATTGGATTTTTTTAGCTGCTTCTTTGATACGTGCAAATTCTTCTTTGTCATAGTTCGTTGGTAAATCGATCCAACCGCGGAAGTCGCTTCCTGCGCCAGTTCCTTCCCGTAATTCGTTGTGGGCTGCTGTTACTTGGCTTTGCATGTACCCTAACTCATGTTCATTGACAAACGGTGCTACTTTTGAATAGTCAAAATGAATGTGTGCCATTTGTTCTCCTCCTTATAGGTTTACTCTACAGGTAATACTTTACGTTTTTTTTTATTATTTTTCAAGCAAATAAACAAAATGCTGACAATATTTCCAAGAAAGTTTCATTTTTTAAACTAAACCTTCTGCTGCCATTGCTTTGGCAACTTTTTCAAATCCAGCAACATTTGCTCCAAGAAGCAGATTTTTTTCGTCACCATACTCAGCAGCTGTTTGGCGACACGTATGGTAAATCTTTTCCATGATTTGATCCAGTTGCTCATCCACTTGTTCTCTTTCCCAAGTCAATCGTTGGGCGTTCTGACTCATTTCTAAAGCAGATACTGCCACTCCTCCAGCATTAGCAGCTTTTCCTGGACAATACCACACATCTGCTTCATGAAGAACAGAAACAGCTTTTACTGTACATGGCATATTAGCGCCCTCTGCTACGATTTTGATCCCATTTTCTACTAAGATTTCAGCCAAGCTTTCGTCTATTTCGTTTTGAGTGGCACATGGCAAAGCGATATCCGCCTTTTCTTTCAATGTCCAAACAGATTCTCCAGCATGATAAACAGCAGAAGGACGTTGGTTCGCGTATTCTGTTAAACGTTGGCGCTTGATTTCTTTGATTTCTTTCAATAGTGACACGTCTATTCCTTCTGGATCATAGATGTACCCGCTAGAATCTGAACATGTAACCACTTTTCCACCAAGTTCTTGCACTTTTTCGATTGCATAAATGGCTACATTCCCGCTTCCGGAAACAAAAACTGTTTTTTGATCAAATGAATCTTTTTCTTCGTTCAATAGATGTTTGACATAATAGACCAATCCATATCCAGTCGCTTCTGTACGTATCTTACTTCCCCAAAAATCCAGAGGTTTACCTGTCAACACACCAATATCATATTTTTTCAATCGTTTATATTCGCCAAACAAATAACCGATCTCTCTAGCTCCTACACCGATATCTCCTGCAGGAACATCAATTGATGGCCCAATATGTTTTGACAATTCCAACATGAAACTTTGACAAAAACGCATGATTTCATTATCAGATTTCCCTTTAGGATCGAAATCACTCCCACCTTTTCCTCCGCCGATTGGCAGACCAGTTAAACTATTCTTGAAAATCTGTTCAAAAGCCAAAAATTTCAAGATACTTAGGTTGACACTGGGATGAAAGCGTAATCCACCTTTATAAGGGCCGATAGCTGAATTGTATTGGATACGGTAGCCTCTATTTACTCGCCAGTTTCCTTTATCATCTTGCCAAGGTACTCGAAATTGAATAATTCTTTCTGGTTCTGTTAAAAGTTCTAAAATATTCTTTTCGATATATTCGGGATGAGTGTCCAAAAAAGACATCACTGTGGGCATGAATTCATCGATTGCTTGCAAAAATTCTTCTTGTCCTTGATCCTTTTGATGTAGCTTTTCTTGAATTGCTTGAACATATTCTGTTGCGTTTGTCATCGTTCCACGCTCCTTTGCTTATCTTCCCTCATTTTAGCTCATTTTCTCTTTTGGCTCAAAACATTTTTTTCTGTTTTCTTTCTTCAAATATGCTACACTTTCCTTGAGGTGAGGGAATGGAAAAACTGTATGATGTGATCGTAGTCGGCGCTGGAACAAGCGGGATGATGGCAGCGATCAGTGCAGCTGAACAAGGCGCACGCGTACTTTTGATCGAAAAAAACAAAAAAGCAGGAAAAAAACTACTGATGACAGGTGGTGGTCGGTGCAACGTCACGAATAATCGTCCTGTTGATGATTTAATCGCACATATTCCTGGAAATGGAAATTTTTTATATAGTACATTTGCGCAATGGAATAATTTCGATATCATGAACTTCTTTGAATCACAAGGCGTACATTTAAAAGAAGAGGATCATGGACGGATGTTTCCTGTGACAAATAAATCAAAAACGATTATCGAAGCATTACTTAATCGTCTGAAAGAACTAGATGTGACGATCCTATTCTCTACTCGAGTAGAGAAATTGATCCACAAAGAACATAAAATTTACGGTATACGCACGGAATTCGAAGAGTTCCATGCTCCTGCCGTTATCTTAACAACTGGTGGGCGGACTTATCCCTCTACTGGTTCTACTGGAGATGGGTACAAGATCGTGAAGCGAGTGGGTCACACGGTGACGCCTCTGTATGCGACAGAGTCCCCCTTGATATCGGATGAACCGTATATTCAGGAGAAAACACTTCAAGGGCTTTCTTTACAGGACATCACTTTACGTGTTCTAAATAAAAAAGGCCGTGTATTGACTGAACATACGATGGATTTACTTTTCACCCATTTCGGTATTTCTGGTCCGGCTGCACTGCGTTGTTCAAGTTTCGTCAATAAAGAATTAGAGAAAACGGGAGAACCAGTGACACTTTCTCTGGATTGTTTTCCTACACAAACCAAACAAGAGCTTATTCATTTATTGACAGAAAAAAGTAAAGCCACCAAAAAGAACTTAGTAAATGCTTGGCATGGTCTATTACCTGAGCGATTGTTGGTTTTCTTTCTTGAGCGGCTTGAAATGGATAGCCTAACAGGACAACAAGCCTCTCAAAAACAAATTCAAGATTTCGTTCAATTATGCAAAGAGTTTAAGCTACCAATCAACAAGACTTTTCCTATTGAGAAATCATTTGTAACTGGCGGAGGGGTTTCTCTAAAGGAAATTCATCCTAAAACGTTGGAGAGTAAAATCATTGATGGTCTGTATTTTGCCGGAGAATTACTGGATGTCAATGGTTATACTGGCGGCTTTAATATCACAGCGGCTTTCGCTACAGGACATGTAGCAGGAAGGAATGCTGGGCAAAGAGCATAATGTATAAAAAAGAAAGAAGGAGACTGGGCAAACAACATCCCGGCCTCCTTCTTTCTTTTATACGTATGATTTATTGTTTTATATCTGCAAATTGTCCGCTCGTTAATGCACAGATATCTTGAGGAGCTAATTCCATCTGTAGCCCTCTTCTGCCAGCTGATACAATGATTTGATCATAGTTTTCTGCGATTTGATCTAAATAAGTAGGAAACAGTTTTTTCATTCCTATAGGCGAGCAGCCACCACGTATGTATCCGGTCGTTGCTTCCAAATCTTTCAAATGAAGCATTTCTACTTTTTTATTCCCTGAAACTTTTGCTAATTTTTTTAGATTCAATTCGGCTTCTCCTGGTATCACAGCAACAAGAGGCCCCGTCACATTGCCCACAGCAACCAGTGTTTTAAATATACGAGATTGGCTCTCTGGGAGCTGTTCTGCGACAGAGGACGCACTTAGGTGGTTTTCGTCCCATTCATATTCGTGTTCTGTATAGGGAATCTTTTTTTGTTCGACCATACGGATCGCATTCGTTTTTACTATTTTTTTCTTTGCCAAAAAATATCACCTCAAACTTGTTCTACAACGGTTCATTTAATAATTGGATAATTTGCTTCAATGCTTTAACCGGTAATTGTCCTGGAGCAGAAGCATTGCTTAAGGAACCAAACGTCATGACGGATCCTGTCGTTCCGCCAGCCAGACGAGAAATTTTTCCCAGATCGCCCATAGACATCGTAATGATAGGCATGGAGACAAAAGCATTTGCCCGTCTAGTCAACTCCATCAACCGCAAAACATCTCGTTCATTATTGGGAGTCACTGCCAACTTTCCGATATCAGCGCCAAAATGTTCCATGACATTCAGTCGGTAAAGCAAGACAGGGTCAGCTGGTGTTTCTTTAAAATCATGACTACTGATAATTAAAGGAATGTTTAAAGACTTGATTTCCTCTATCAGTCCTTTTCCTAGACTTTCTACTTTGAACAACTCGATATCGACCATATCTACTAATCCTGTGTATATCACATGTTCATAGAGGTCGCGATACTGACGGATCGAAATGTCTTGTTCTCCGCCTTCAGCTAAGGTACGAAACGTAAATAATAACGGCAGTCCATCAAGCATCTCATGGATAAGAACCAATGTTTCTGCAACTTCATCAAAAGAAAAAACCTTACGATAATGATCGACTCGCCATTCTACTAAGTCGGCCCCTGCTTCACGTGCAAGAACTGCTTCACGTAATACTTCCTCTCGGACGGCTCCGATAAGAGGCGCACAAATCTTTGGTCTACCGCTTCCTATATTCAATCCCTTTATCCGAACCACTCTGCATCGCTCCTTCTAATGGTTATTTTTAATTTGATAAACAAACACTTTCAGATAATTACCTTCTAAAAAGGTATCCGTCGTCTGGAAATCTTTTGGCAAACGATATAAAGCAAATTGTTCAAAAGAAACATTCTTGGCATGGAATTCCTCTTCGATCATTGTTTGGAATTGTTCGATCGAGACATTTGCAGCATTTGTAGACGCAATAAGTATCCCATTTTCTGCTAAAATATCCAGACTATCCTTGACCAGTTCCCCATAATCTTTTGCTACGCGAAAGACTTTTTTCTTGTTTCTGGCAAAACTTGGTGGATCCAACACAATCATGTCATATAAAAATTGTTTTCTTTTTGCGTATTTGAAATACTCGAATACGTCCATAACAATGATTTTTTGCTGATCGACATCCAGGCCATTCACTTCAAACTGTTCTTGTGTTTTTTTCAAACTGCGTTTTGCTAGATCGACACTTGTCGTTTCGATTGCCCCTCCCATTGCGGCAGCAACAGAAAAGGCGCCGGTATAACTAAACATGTTCAAAACTGTTTTCCCAGAAGCGAAACCTTCTGCCAATGATCCCCGTACTTCTTTTTGGTCTAGAAAGATACCAGTCATTAATCCTTCATTTAAATAAACGGCAAATTTTATTCCGTTTTCTTTTACGATCAAGGGCTCCGGTGCCTCTTTTCCGTAAATGAACTGGCTCTCAGGCAGATTCACTGATTCAAAACGAATTTTCTCATATCCACCGATGATTTCCGGATAGATTTCACGAAAAGCTTGAATCAATAATTCACTATGTGTATATAACGTCTCGTTATACCAAGAAAAAACAGCATAACCTGCATAATAATCAATAATCAGACCGCCGATTCCGTCTCCTTCTCCATTGAATATACGAAAAGCGGTAGTAGAATCATCTGAAAAAAAGAAAGTTCTTTTTTCTTTTGACTTCACAAAAAGTTCTTCAAAAAATGATTGATCAAATGGGATATCCTGCTGGCTCAGTACCCAACCGATCCCTTTATTCTGCTTTCCTAAATATCCTTTTGCGATAAATTGATTTTGCGGATCAACTAATTCCACCCATTGCGTGGTTTCTTTTTGAGGATGTGCAAGGTCTTCTTTTTGGATCAATGGATAGCCTTTTTTCAATCGACTGCTTGCTCTTTTTTTTACTTGTACTTTCATTCCTTCACCTGCTTTAGCTTTCTCTTCTCAAGTATAACAAAAAACATAGGTCTTGTCTTACTGCTTCTTTTTCATCAAGCTTAAAGAAAACCTTAATGAAACAGCACAAAGTTCTGGTTTCAATTGACACTATATTGTCATACTAGTAAAATAAATGAGAATAAGTGAGCTGTGTAACATGGTTTCATGGCACTTCTGTGATTAAGAAGTGCAGAAAGGAAGATTATCTTGAAATATATAAAAACACCTGCCTTTTTGAATAAGAGGCTCGGATTTTTTTCTTTACTAGTCGTTTTACTTTGGTTGAAAACGATTTTTGCCTATTTGGTTGATTTCCATCTCGGAATTGAAAGTGGCATTCAATACTTTATCTTATTTATCAATCCTATTGCAACTACACTGTTATTACTTGGAATTGCTCTTTATATCAGACGCCCTAGAGTTGCTTATATCACGATAATAGTCATTTATTTTCTTTTGACGTTGCTTGTTTTTTCGAATGTCACTTATTATCGAGAATTCACGGACTTCATTACGATCAACACGATTTTAGGTGCTGGGAAAGTAGCAAGTGGTCTGGGAGAAAGTGCCATTCGACTGTTTCGCCCATATGACGTGATCTATTGGATCGATTTCATTATCTTGACTGTCCTACTGATCGCCAAAAAAATCAAGTTGGACCCTCGTCCGATTCGAGCAAGAATGGCTTTTGCAATCTCTACATTAGCCGTTATGATTTTCTCAGGAAATCTTTTTATGGCGGAAGCTGATCGTCCAGAATTATTGACTCGTACATTCTCTCGGGATTATTTGGTCAAATATCTTGGCTTGAATGCTTTCATGGTTTACGACGGCGTTCAAACTTACCAGACAAACCAAGTGCGGGCAGAAGCAAGCCCCAATGATATGAAAGAAGTAGAAAATTATGTAAAAGAACATTACGCAGCACCAAATGATGATTTGTTTGGACTTGCTAAAGGAAAAAATGTGATTTATATCCATTTAGAAAGCTTCCAACAATTCTTGATCGATTATAAATTGACAGATGAGAATGGTGTCCAACATGAAGTTACACCTTTCATCAATAGTCTTTATCACAGCAATAGCACGTTCAGTTTTGACAACTTTTTCCATCAAGTAAAAGCAGGAAAAACAAGTGATGCGGAAACGCTGATGGAAAATTCATTGTTTGGCTTGAATCAAGGCTCCTTGTTCACACAATTAGGCGGAAAAAATACTTTCCAAGCTGCACCTGATATTTTAAGTCAAACAGAAGGCTACACAAGTGCAGTGTTCCATGGGAACGCCGGCACATTCTGGAATCGAAACGAGACCTATAAGAATTTAGGATATGATTATTTCTTCGATTCTTCTTATTATGACGTTAATGATGACAATTCGTTCCAATACGGTTTGCATGATAAACCATTTTTCCAACAATCTGTACAATACTTGGAACGTCTGCAACAACCATTTTATTCAAAATTCATTGCTGTATCTAACCATTATCCTTATTCGAAATTCACCAATGACGAAGCTGGATTCCCGTTAGCCAATACAAACGATGAAACGATTAACGGTTACTTCGCGACAGCTAATTATTTAGACACTGCCGTACAAGAATTCTTCAACTATTTGAAAGAAAGCGGCTTGTATGATAATTCAGTTATCGTTCTTTACGGTGACCATTATGGTGTCTCGAATTCTAGAAATAAAAATCTAGCTGAACTAGTTGGAAAAACGAGTTCTACTTGGACTAATTATGACAATGCACAAATGCAGCGTGTCCCTTATATGATTCATATTCCTGGACAAACACAAGGCGGGATCAATCACACTTATGGCGGCCAAGTTGATGCTTTGCCTACGCTGCTCCATTTACTAGGTGTAGATACAAAAAATTATATTCAGTTAGGACAAGATCTATTCTCGAAAGATCATGAACAGCTTGTTTCTTTCCGTGATGGCGATTTTGTTACTCCAAAATATACTTACTACGGTGGTACCATCTACAGTAACGAAACTGGTGAGGCCATTACTGAACCTACTGAGGAAGTACAAAATGAAATTGATTCACTCAAAGAAAAAGTTGATAAACAGTTAGCTGTTTCTGATCAAATCAATAACGGTGATCTTCTTCGGTTCTATACGAATAGTGGATTAGACCCAATTGATACCAGTGATTATGACTACAAGAATGGCTTAGAGAAATTAAAAGAAGCTGAAAAATCTCTAGGTGACAAATCAACTAGTGTCTTTAGTCAACACAACGGACAATCAACTGTTGATCTTTATAAAACTCAAACGTATCAAGAACTTCACGGAACGACCACAAGTTCTTCCGAATGACAAAACAAATCTGAAAGGAGCTGTGACAAATATCTTGTCGCAGCTCTTTTTTCAAAACCTCTTGCTTTTTGCAAGAGGTTTCCTGGTTTTGGTTTTAATTCGTGATTTTACTAAAGGAATTTCATACTTTATTCATATTCATTTTTTATACTTTTTATAGAGGTGAAAAGTATGAAAATGATCCGCTATGCTACTGCTCGATTAATTTATTACAAAAAGCAGACAATACTCTATTGTTTATTTTCAAGCTTTTCTGCTTTTTTATTGATAGCATGCCTGACTCTTTACCATTTGCAATCGGCTTTAGCGAATCAAGTCCAAGATCGGCTTTCATTTATCGGTGCTTCTGCATCTACGGCTCTTCTTCCGGCTTTAGAATTAGCTAGCCGATTTTATCTAAAAGGCATATTCAGTTTATTTTTTCTGTTTGCCTTCTTTTTTATCTTTTTCTTTTACTATTCACTCAGGCAAAACCAGCAAGAATTGATGAATTGGCGCCTGACTGGTCTTTCTAAAGCCAAACTGTTCCTTTTTATTTTTTGGCAGCTGTTCTTTCCTCTCTTTCTTTGTTGTATCTTGGTTTTATTGTGGATCGTCAGCTTCCAGTCGGTTTATGAAACACTGCTTCAAAGGATCAATTTTCTTGTCTTAAAGACTGCTGAGCTGCCAGATATCCGTGATATCTTGACTTCAGTAAGCGGACTTACGATTCCGATGGATCAGCAGACTTTCTTTACTATTGATTTTCAAAATGATCTGTTTTTCACAGATATTCTTAGAGGCTTTGCCCAAACACTTGTTGGACTTAGCGGGTGCTGTCTGATTCTCAGCCTATTCCCATTCACTTTTTTTATCCATCACTTGCAAAGCAGGAGGCCTAAACGTAATGAAACCTGAATATTTGATTAACGCTGACCATTTGACCGTTATCTTGTGTCCCCTCGAAAAACAGGATAAGATATTAGAGCACTTAAAAAAAGAAGTTCTAGTTGCTAATCTGGAAAATTTCGCCATCGTTCAAAAAGATTGGCCAATGTTTCCTTACCTAAAGCTCAAAGACCATGTACTGTTAGATTTACCAGAAAAGGGAATCAAACAAGATCGTTTAGCCTATCAAGAAAAACTTGATATCTCTTCTTCATTACTTAATTGTGCGGCGACTGAGCTTACGCCTTTTGAGAAAGTAAAGCTTCAATTGCTTCATGCGTTGCTTTCCAAACGAAACAATATTGTTATTGAAGACACCTTTGATGAACTTAGTATATTGGAGATCCAAGAACTGCTCCACTTGCTTTCTTATTTAGCTCATGAAGAAAATCAAGGTATTTTACTCTTTACGCATGACGCTACTATTGCTCAAAGTCCTTACATTGATCGTTTAGAGCCTGCGGGTTAAATCAGTCATTTTATTATAAGAAAACAAGCGATATAGAAGATCGATTCATGATCTTTTATATCACTTGTTTTTTTACTCTTCTTTGATTTCTACGTCAGGCAAACGAACAGTGAATTTCGTTCCTTTTCCCAGTTCGCTTTCTACTTCTAATTTTCCTTTATGCAGGCGAACAAGCTGTTGCACGATTGGTAAACCTAATCCTGATTCACCATATTTTGTATTTTTTCTTGAAGGATCTACTTTATAATAGCGATCCCAGATACTTTTCATTTGTTGTTCAGACATTCCAATTCCCGTATCTTCGATCGTGATGATCGTTTCAAGATAACCTTTTTCCAGGGTGACCATGATTTGGCCGTTTTCGGTAAATTGTATCGCGTTTTGAATAATATTGACCATGATTTGGACAAAACGGTCATAATCAGCGTAAACATCGATATCATCATCAGCTTTCAGTATCAACGTATCCCCTGCTGCCTCTGCTTTAGCTTCTAACTGGGCAACAATATTCCTCAATGTTTCTGTACCATTGAATTTTTTTATGACCATACTGATTTGATTCGTACGGATTTTTTCATAATCCAAATTTTCATTCACTAAACGGATCAGACGCTCTGTTTCATTCTTCATCAATTTAATCGCATTTTCTCGCTGATTCTCAGGGATTGCATTGTATTCCAACCCTTCCAGAAGACCGTTGATTGTCGTAAGAGGTGTTCTCATCTCATGGGAAGCATCTGCCATGAATTGTCTTCGACGATTTTCTTGTTCTTCGATTTCTGCTTGAGATTCTTTCAGTGAATTCGTCATTTTATTGAAATCATCTGCTAACTCATCAAATTCATCTTTATCATGTACGGGAAGCTGTACATCAAAATTGCCATTCGTCACTTCTTTCGTCGCATTCCTTAAACGATTGATCCGCTTGACTTGGAATGCTGCAAAAGCATAACTGGCAATGACCGCCACAATACTGGAAAAAATGAAACCTTTGAACAGGTTCAGTGTAATTGGACGAACACTGTTATCGATATTTCGCGCAGGTTGACTGACTACAAGTGCTCCATAGAATTCATGATTCAAATTGAATGGTACAAGTGCGTAAGAGGTCGCCTGCGCTTGCCCTAAAATGTTTTTATTCGATGTGAATTTCTCTTGACGCCCACTCCTCAGATTTTTCCATTGATCCGTTGTTAAGGTAAAGTTCAGCAATGCTGTATTGGTCGGATAAATGACACGTTCATTTTTGTCGATGAATATAAAATTCACATTTTGTTCTGTCAGTACTTGCTCCGTCAGCAGCAATGCATTTTGAAATGCCTGATCTTGACTAAACTGCGGAAGTGTATCGGCATAGGTTTGCGTTGTCTTTTCAACTGATTCAGCGTATCCAAACAGTTGCTGATAATTGTTTTCTTCAATCGTCTGTTTTGTCAGTTGCGTAAAAGAAACTCCGACGATCAATAAGATCAACGCGACCATTCCGCAAAAAGCTAAGAGTTGCTGATACAAATAACGCATTAAGCAACACCAGAATCATCAAATTTGTAGCCGACTCCCCAAACAGTTTGGATAACTTGTGGTCCGACCTTTTCAATTTTTTGACGCAATTTCTTGATATGGGCATCTACTGTCCGTTCATCACCAAAATACTGGTAATCCCAGACTAGTTCAAGCAACTGTTCCCGAGAAAATACTTGTCGTGGTTTTTTTGCTAAAGTAAACAATAGATCGAATTCTTTAGGCGTCAAGCCTTCGATGGGCCGATTGTCCAGATATGCTTCTCGTGTTTTCGTATTCATCTTGAAATGACTGGTCTCAATATCAAAATGGTCATCTGAAACCGCTGCTTCTTCTCTTGCTTCTGCCAACTCGCTACGGCGATGTAAAGCTTTCATTCGAGCAATAAGCGTCAGCGGACTGAAAGGTTTTGTCACATAATCATCTGCCCCCATCTCCAAGCCGATCACCTGATCACTTTCAGAATCTCTAGCTGTCAGCATGATAATCGGCACTGTGCTTGAAACTTTGCGGATTTCTCTTCCTACTAGCATGCCGTCCATTGTAGGCAAATTCAAGTCCAATGTAATCATGTCCCAGTGTTGGGGGTTTTCTAAAAAGGCGTCAAGCCCTTCTTTTCCATCATACTTGAAGGTTGCTTCCCAACCTTCATTTAAGAAAAACATCTGCATCATTTCAGAAACAGATTGATTATCTTCAATCATTAAAATATTCATTATCGTTCCCTCCAGTTTCCAGGTCATATCTCTGTAATTTTTTTTCTGTCATAATAAAAATGGGCATAATTGGAAATACCAATAATAGCATTTCGATCAAAAAATAATTCGTACGTCCAGATATCTTTAAATAATAACCAATCAATGTCATCAGTAAGCCCATAAGGAAAAACCAGTTCCCGCTTGTCTTTTGTGCTAGTCGCCAATGAGCGTCTGTTTTTGCGGCAAGAGGCGAATGGTACCCATAAAAAGGCAGGTTTCCTTTTGAGGGCAGAATCCGAAAAAGACTGCCAATTATTAAGAATAAGATACCAATACTGAAAAAAATCATTTTTTCCCTCCTAAATTCTCTTCTTATAGTATACTCTATATTGTTGACTGAACCAATATGTTCAGGAATTCTTCACGAAAGGTTTGTCTTTTGTTCATTCTTTGTTAAGATAAACTTATTCCAATAAAAAAGGAGTTTTATTTGTGTCAAATTATCGTGCAATCACTTTCTTTGATCTTGATGGAACATTACTAGATGCGAAGTCAAAAATCACACCCGAAGTGGCAAAAGCTATGAACGCATTAAAAGAAAACAACGTTCTTCCCGTCATCGCCACAGGACGTACAGAAGCAGAAATCCACTCGATTATGGAAGACGCGGGCATTACTTCTGCGGTCACCATGAACGGTTCTTTCATTCGAGTAAACGGTGAAGAAATCTACTCTCAAACATTTTCTTCAGAAGAATGTCAAAAAATGTATGATCATGTACAGTTGAATGGGCACGAACTTTCTTACTATAACGACCAGAAAATCTGGTGTACCGGTCATAGCCAAACAATGATCGATGCTTATGACTTTATCCATTCAGATGTGCCGGAAATAGATCCTCTAGGCTTTAAAGACAATACAGTAAATATGTTACTTATCTTATCTCAATCGGGTGACGAATACTATCATGAACATTTTCCTGAGCTAACTTTTTATCGGAATGGTCCTTACTCGATTGATACAGTGAAGAAAGGAATCTCAAAAGGCGCAGGTGTCAAACGACTGAAAAAAGAACTTCAATTAGAAGAAGTTCCTACTTTTGGATTTGGTGATGGTCCGAATGATTTTGCCTTGTTGGAAGCTTGCGACAACAAAATCGCTATGGGCAATGCCTATGATGGATTAAAAGAGCTTTCTACTTTCATCACAAAGAAAAATACAGAAGGCGGGATTGTCCACGGATTGAAGCATTTTGATCTGATTTAAGGATATTTTTTCGAAACTGGACCCTTTCTAAAAAAATCACTTATTTTTTCTTAAGAAAGGGCCAGTTTTATATAAATACTGGGGTATCATCCGCTTTTTTATTGAATTTATCCCAAGATGTGCTATACTGATTTTGTATGAAAAATACACGTAACCCTTGTTAGCTAACGGGGACGTTACGGATTCGACAGGCACAGTCGAGCTTGAATTGCGTTTCGTAGGTTACGTCTACGTAAAAACGTTACAGTTAAATATAACTGCTAAAAACGAAAACAACTCTTACGCTTTAGCTGCCTAAAAACAGTTAGCGTAGATCCTCTCGGCATCGCCCATGTGCTCGAGTAAGGGTCCTAACTTTAGTGGGATACGTTTCAACTTTCCGTCTGTAAGTTGAAAAAGAGAGTATCAGACTAGCGATACAGAATGCCTGTCACTCGGCAAGCTGTAAAGCGAAGCCTCAAATGAGTTGACTATGAACGTAGATTTTTAAGTGGCGATGTGTTTGGACGCGGGTTCGACTCCCGCCGTCTCCATATATGTATGGTTGAGACTAATAGATACTGTGAAAAACGTTGATAAATCAACGTTTTTTTATTTTGGCTTAAAAAAATTTGAATTTTTTGCTTTTTATTTAACAATTAAAATTTCGCTTATATTGTCACACTTAGTTTTTCTTCGTCAAAAGTCTTTCCTTTAATAATTTTCTTTATAGATTTATCCGTTTTAACTTTATTAGTTCCTATAAAAAAATACCAATCAAAAATTACCATAAATAATGAGTATCTATTTAGAAAACATTAGAAATAACCAGTAAAATGAACGGCCAATTGTACTTTTACTGGTCATTTATAGAATTTTTTTAAGGAGATAGAATATCATTAATACGTGACACTTCCATTTATGTCAAATGTTTTGGCCCGCTCATTACTTTCAAATCGAAGAAAATACGTGCCAGAAGTTAATGAACTTGTGAAAGTACCGTTGCTAGTTCCAGAAAAATTCCTAGAAGAAACTATAGTTGAGCCTATCAGATTCTGCCGTGCAATAGCAACATTCAACATAGTAGATGCTCCAGCACTCCGTCTAGTTTGATTATGCCTAACAATATACGAACGTGTAGTTGAAGTAGACCAACTGTTGACAGATCTCCATGACCAAATAGCAGTCCCACTATATGTCATAGCGGTGGTAGCGTTTACAATTGTTGCAGAAAAAAACTTAGTATTAAAAATGCGAGCGATAGTTTTTTACATATATTTTTCATAGTATAGCTCCTTTATGTTTTTTTATAATAATAGTTACAAATTGAAAGGAGAATTCTACTATTAATAGCATAAAAATTAAAATAAAATTGTTATTTTTAAATGTTTCATTACTATGTTTATCGTTTTTGTTTTCCAGGTGGTTTTACATGAAATATCTTTATTTTTACTCACTCTCTATTTTTCTTCCTAGTGGAGATGTTGATTTTTGGATTCCATTTATCCAAATAATAATTATTACTTTTTTTCTCTATATTTTTTTACTAAGTTTTTTTACAAAGAAAATTTATAAGGAAGTAATCATTGGATTTTATATTCTTTATTTTTTAGTATTAATTTATCTGCTCTTTTTAAAAAACATTGGAATAAGAGGACTAGAATCCAATCCTTTATCATTTCTTTCTGATTTTATCAATGGGGATGCGATAATCGTGATGCTGAATATAATCATGTTTATACCATTAGGCTGGATACTATCATTAAATAAAAAACATCTAGGCATAGTGGTTTTGGGTATCTGGTTAATTGAAATAGCGCAATATGTTTTTCGTTTAGGAATATTTGATGTAGGGGATATTATTGCAAATGCTGCTGGTTTCGTTGTGGGCACTATAATAATGGAATCTTTATTCAATAAATTTTCATTTGAAATTACGTCTTTTAGTTTAAATAAAAAAATAAAATAAAAATAGAAACATATACTGGAAGCTAGAACAAGTACTTGAGGATATGACAAAAACTTTTTTAATGATTATGTTTGTTATTTAAAGATAATGTCTGCAATTAAATTAAGTGAAATTAGAGAAGCTATAATCATTATACTTTATTTGTTATTAAATTTTGGCAACTAAAAGGACTTTAGAGATACCTTATATATAATCTAAAAGAAGCGAAGGAGAATTTCTGATAGTGAAGCAAACGAAACTAGTTTTTATATACTGAACTAGATTCAGGTTGTATAGAGAATCAATTAAAGAAAATTTACAATTATTGTGCCACTTAAAAAGAAAAGTGACATATAAAAAAACAACGCCAACTAAATAAAGTGTCTTCAAAAGCTTGGACTCCTCGCTTTTGAAGGCACTTTATTTAAAATCTTTATGAAACTAAAGTATGTTCATATTTATTGCTGTAATTATATAGATATTCTGTCGTTTCCAACTCATAAACGTGAGTGTATTTTGCCACTACTTTTCCGCATTTTTCTAATATTTCATTGCGATCGACGTCATGATATTCATCTACGCAGATCACAACACAATTTTCTAATTTACTGATTACTTCTCCAACCACTTTTTGTTTCAAGCCAATAGGTTGGCAAATATATTTTTTTCCTAAAATGATAGTTTCGTTATTCATATTTCATCCATCCTTAATGTGTTTTTCATTATTTAAAATGATAATACCATTAAAATATGATTATGAAAACTAATAACACTTGTGATTTTATAAAAAAATAAAAAAACCGAAAAACAGATATGCCCACTGTCTTTCCGGCTCTTTTTATTTTTTGATTTCTCTTCTTTTTTGTTTCAATAGTCAATTTTAGTTATTAATAAATGAAAAAGCATTTATATTAAAATTTGCTAATAAAAGATCTACATATTTTTCTAGAAATGCTTGATCGATTTCATCATACCCTTTCGTTACTCCGCAATCGATATCTAAAACACCGATTAAATGACCTTCTTTTACCATTGGTACAACGATTTCTGATTGTGCGGCTGAATCACAGGAAATATAATTTTCATGTTTTTTGACATCGTCAACGATCAATGTCGTTTGTTTTTCAGCTGACTCTCCACAAACTCCTTTTCCCATCTTGATACGTGTGCAGGAAACTCGCCCTTGGAACGGTCCTAAAATCAATTCATTGCCATCAAATAAATAGTATCCTGCAAAGACAGTCTCAGGTAATGTTTCATTCAACAATGCAGATGAATTTGCTAAATTTGCTAACCAGTTATCTTCTGCTTCTAATAATCCTTGTTGCTGTAATAATAGAATTTCGTATGCATCTTTTTTCTGTTTTTCTGTCCACATGATAAAAACTGCTCCTTTTTGATCTATGGAAAAGATTATAGCTCAGTTTTTTGGTAAACGCTAGGTTTGCTTTTCAAAAAAGCGAGATACGTTAGATTGGTTACCTTAAACGCATCTCGCTGTCTTTTTTATTCTGCTTGTTGGATTTCTGCTGCTAAATCAGCATAATCAATCGTTTCGTGAACAAAAGTCGGATCATCAACTGGAAAGTGCTGTACAAGAGAAGAGATGCGGCTGATTTCCACGTTTCCTTCAGCCACTTCAAAATCCATTACATGTCCGCCAAATGTATGTGTATCATCGATAAAATGCAGATGAAATCCCGCTGCAGCAACTCCTTGGAATAATTCAGGGGTAAAGAACCCGACTAATGTTCCATGAATGTTGCTTTGTTGGAATTCTGGTTGAGACTCTGAAATTTTCGCTAGTCTTCGATAAGGTTTTTCTTGTTTCGGCATGATACGGATATGCATGTTTTTGAATAATCCAGTTATCTTCACTGCTAAAAATAGATTTTCCCCATCTTCTTTTACTAAGATGTGTTTTTTCAATTGTTCTCCATCTGCAGATTCTAAAACAGAAAAACTAGTATCTGGCGTAAAATCTGTAATTGCTGCATAGGGGGTAAGTTCACTTCCATCTAATTGGACAACTGAGCCATCTGATCTTCCTTGATAAGCTACGCCATCTAAAAAGATGACTTCACCATCAAGTCCATGCAATGTTCCCAATCCCAGAGTTCCTTTTTCCAATATGTGAGCAATCGTTTCTGTTCCATCCATCAAGCCGGCCATCAAAGCTCCCAATGTCCCGTGCTGGTATAAGATTTTTTCAGTCATGTCGACACTTCCTTAATAGAATTGATCTGGTAAGATTGTTTCTCCCAATTTCTCATTATCACGGTAATCGATCGGAATATCAATAATTACGGGTCCTTCTGTCGCAAATCCTTCTTCTAAAGCTTTTTCTAATTCCTCTATACTTGTAGCTCGGATCCCTTTAGCACCAAAAGCTTCTGCATATTTCACAAAATCAACTGGACCAAAGTCTACACCTGACGCCCGTTGATATTTCATTTTTTCTTGGAACTCTACCATATTGTAGCGTCCATCATTCCAAATCAAATGAACGATATCCAATTTTTTACGTACAGCCGTTTCTAAATCTTGGGCAGAGAATAAAAATCCGCCATCTCCGGAAACTGATACAATTTGTGTATTTGGACGTACCAGTGCAGCAGAAATCGCCCACGGTAATGCTACACCAAGCGTTTGCATACCATTACTGAATAATAGATGTCGTGGTTCATAACTTCTAAAGTGGCGTGCCATCCAAATATAATGACTCCCTACATCTACAGTAACGGTCATATCATCTGTTACTTTTGATTGAAGTGTGTTGATGACTTCTAAAGGATGCAAAATACCTGCTTCTCCTTTTGATTGGACAATATCCCGCTCCGTTAGTTTTGCTTGAAGAGAATCTAAATATTCTTTCGCATCTTCTGACACTTGTTGAGGCTCTAATGAACCTGTCAGTAAATCAATAGTGGCTGAGATATCACCGATCAATTCTCTTTCAGGCTGCATAAACGGATCGATTTCAGCTGGTGCTTCATCGATCACAATGATCCGCGCATCTTTTTCTGCGTTCCAGTTTCTTGCTTCATATTCGATTGGATCATAGCCAATTGCGATGACTAGGTCGCTTCGTTTCAAAAGCATATCGCCTGGTTGGTTTCTAAACAATCCCACTCGACCAAAGAAATGCGCTTCTAATTCACGTGAGATCACTCCAGCTGCTTGGAATGTCTCTACAACAGGTAATGCTGTCTTTTCAACTAATTGCCGGATAGCTAACGTTTCTTTTTCACTTGATCCCCGCATACCTACTAATAATACCGGTAGTTTTGCTTCCCTGATGCGTTCGGCTAAGTAACGGATATCATCTGCAGAAGCAGAACCTAATTTAGGATCACTCAATGGCTTGATGATATTACCTTGAACTGGCGCATCCACTACATCTTGAGGAATGCTGATAAAACTCGCTCCTTTTTTTGAGCTTTTAGCCATACGATAAGCATTGGCAATCACTTCTGAAATTGTTTCCGGATCTTGGATTTCTGCACTGTATTTTGTGATTGGCTGGAACAGCGCTGCATTATCCATGCTTTGATGGGTCAACTTCAATAGATCGCTTCGTTTTACTTGCCCGGCAATTGCTAAAACCGGGTCTCCTTCTGCTGTCGCTGTTACCAATCCTGTAGCTAAGTTACTAGCACCTGGACCACTTGTTGCGATAACAACCCCAGGTTCCCCTGTAATACGTCCGATTGCTTGTGCCATAAATGCAGCATTTTGTTCGTGACGAGTTACAATTAATTCAGGACCTTGATCCTCTAATTCATTAAATACACCATCGATTTTTGCGCCTGGTATACCGAATACATAATCAACGTGATGGTTAATCAAACTTTCTACTACAGATTTCGAACCTTGTTTCATTTTTTCAGCCATTGAACATCGTCCTTTTTATGCTTTATTTTTAATTATTAGTTAGAAATAATCACAAATAAGTGATACAGTTTCTAAACCTGTTTCATCCAGAAGTATAGCACGTTTTATTTCATTTGTTTAGCCATATGTTTCAAAAAATGAAAAAGAATGACAGATTTTACATAAAAAACTGTCATTCTTGGTTGAAAGTTTCAACCAATTTCACAAGATGACAAAAAAAAATTCAAGTATGCGACATTGGTTCTACGCCGCATACTTGAATTTTTTTCAATTAGTATACATCAAAACTTCTAATTTTCATTTCCCATCAACTGATACGCTCGACCATCCGAACTTCTTTTGAAAAAACCGAATGTGATTAGATAACGCCTTTGTTCGACATAATCAGCACTAGAAAATATGTCCATCAATATCGAATTGACTTCTGTTTCTGTATAGATTACTCCATGTTCGAATCGTTTCAAGACTTCTTTCAGCAGGATGTATTTCTTTTTTGTTGCGCTTGGTACTTATTTTACTTTTCCATCCTTCATAAACGTCTCCAAAACTTTCATCTTCTCTTGCTCCGTGTAAGTATAAATCATCTTATTTCTCCTTTTGATTCTAAGAATACTCCATTTATGTTAGAATATTCTGTATTTTTTGTTAAAGCGGTTACTCTCAAGAAAGATATTATCACATGGCTCTTTTTTTTACTAATATTTGTCGGAAGACTCATCCTAATAAGTTATTCGCCCAGTCGAGTAATAAAAAAATACTGAATCAAGAATATTGCGTACATGATAAGAACAAAAAAAGAACCCTTGAACTCCAAGGGTTCTTTCTCTGTCTGATAACGATGATTAACGACGGATTTCTTTGATTCATGTGAAAAGCTCTTTTTGTATTGATTTAAAGCCATTTATATTGGCTTGACTACACTGTGACTGCATAATATTTGAGTTTAACTTTCTAATATTTCAAATGCTTTCAAAGGTTTCATTTTTTCTTCCGAAGTTAAATGGCGATAAATTTCAGACGTAGATTTATCAGCATGTCCTAATCGTCCTTTTAAAACTTCCCAGCTACAGTGCTGTGCAACTAAGCTTGCCATTGTATGTCGAGTTAAGTGTGTATGGAATGGTTTAGTAATTCCACAACGTTCCACACAACGCTTTATGTGATCATTTACATACTCTCTTCGATAAGGTATTCCTCTCTTAAATGGAGATAGATAAACAAAAAGATAGTTCTCTTTCACTCTAAATGGAACTTGTGAATTCAGATTATCCAAAACTGTTATTAGTTGTTGCAACTTTTCCATAACTAAATCGGTTACCACTACTCGTCTTGCAGAACTAACTGACTTAGTGGTCTCAATTTTAAAATCAATTTGTTTTCCTTTTACAGAAGTTTGCTTATAAAAAAGAATTTCATTATTTTCAAAGTCAATATCTTCTTTTTGCAAAGCTAGGGCTTCGCTAATGCGACAACCAGTATAAAACAATACATGAAAAAGTGTAGCAAGCGGTAATTCTTCATGAAGAATTGAATAATTTAACAACATTCTAAGTTCATCAATTGTGAGATATTTTTCATTTAGGGAATTCAATGATCTTTTTAAATCCGTCACACTTTTTTGATATTTTGGCATTGGAACATTCGTTAGAGGATTATCACTCAGTATTCCTTTTTTTACACAGTACTTAAAAATCATATTTAGCGTTTGTCTTAAAGAATACAATGTGTTCTTTGCGTATCCTCGAGTCTCACCATCTATTCCTCGTTCTTTTAAAGAAAACATTAATTCTTCTAAAAAATCAGGAGTTAAATCAATTAATTTCTTTTCACCCAGCCATCTGTTCAAAGTTCCTACTAATTCAGAACGTTTATCGTATGTGCTTATCTTTTGCTCGTTCAATGATTTATAGTACATAAACCATTGATCTGCAACAAGTGAAAATTTTTCATTTGAATTAACAAATTTCTTTCTCTTTTGTCGAGTTTTTTTCAATTCCAAGAATTCTAATTGTGCCTCTCTCTTCGTTTTAAATCCTCTTCGTGTCGTTCGAAACGCCTGAAAATACCAAGTAACTTCACCCGAAGCACCAATATGTTTTTTAAAACGATCATTTGTTTCCATCCTTACATTTCCTCCTCAATTTGAAGGAGGTTGGAAAGCCGAATCTGAATTACTATATTCTCTATACTCACCATTATAGTTCATCTCCTTTTAAATTTGAAGGTCATATTGAACGTAATAACTTCATTTTTTCTCTAAAGTTTTCATAGTCATTTTTTTGATACCAGCTCATTATCTGATCTCTTGAATAATGACCTCGAATACCATACCAACAGCTTGGAAAATCAGTTAACTTGATTAATCGATTTAATGTACTGTCGCTAATTTGAAATTCTCTTTTCAAATCATCGTTAGTTAAAACTAGTGGTAATCTATTTATTTTTAATAGTGTCGTTGTGTATCTCTCTAGAAAAGGAATTAACGTATTAATTAACTGATTTTCGATAGATTCTAAATTAATTTTCATCCCTCCATGTTCATAAAAAATAACTTTATGATTTTTTGACATCGTATTTTCATATACTAATTTACTAGTCAGTCAATCAGAAACAATGTAAATTCACTCACTTCTAAATCGCTCTAGGTAAAGCACATAGGAATTTCACCTCTCCTCAGTCTACGGGAGCCTTGCGGAAGTATCATTATATTCTGTCACCATCATTGCAACTTGATTACCTAAATCAAATCCTGCATTAACTAGAGATCGCTCGCTAAAGTCTTGGCGTAGTTATGCTGTAGCTCTGGCAATAGAAAATGTAATTTAAAAGTTCACTATTCATTTTTCAAAGAACGATTGGCATTATTTTTGCCTTCACTAGATAAATAGACAAAGACAAACATTTTGAAACCATAAAATTTCAAAACATCTGTCTTCTTGATTATTCTTTTAAATATTTATCAATATCAAACGACTGTACTGCCACAATAAATTGAGCAGCCAGTTCTTGATAGCAATCTTTGTTCACTTGTTTTGAGTAACGCCGTGAATGATTAATAATGGACGGCTCAAAAGAAAAGAATAATTCGAGCAATGCTTCTTCATCTCCATTTTGTACTTTTTGAAGAAGTGGAACTAAATTTACTGTCATAATATCTCCACCTTAATCATTAAGTTTGGATTTTCAAACTTTTTTCGGTGGAGATTTGTTACAAAGAGCAATCTTTAAAGCAAAAGAAATTTCTTTAGCTTGGCAAAAGCTTTGCGCTTTTTTTTTAGAAATCATTTGGCTGCTTACATGCAATTTTTTTCCAACCTCTGCATCTGAAAGCTTTTTTGAATATTTTTCACTAAGAATAAAAAGTTCTTCATTAGTTAAGCATGAAAGACTTGAACAAAGTTGCTCACACTCGAACTTCTTTTAAAAAATCTCTTCTGGAGTAAATCCTTTTTCAGCATGCCACAACTTTCCTGTTTGTTCACGTTGATTAAATTCTGTTAATTCTGTAGATTCGTGAGAAAATATTTTCCCTTGACTTTTATAAAAGGTATCTGCTTGACGTTTTAAGGTAACAGTAACATAACGAATAAAAATATAGGTAATATCCATTTCTGTCTTCATATCGCAAACACCTCCTACAATTTAGGCAGACGGTATTGCCAATAACCACGATAAGCACGCTCGATAGGTAAAGACCGCTCTTTTAGCATTTTGGGTAAAATATTGCAAGTCAAGTTTTTATAAGAAATGAATAACTCGTATTCTGTATTCAGTTTTTTTAATAATTGCTGATTACTTAGAGGTACTGGACTCTGCTTCAAAATAGCCAAAATATTTTTTGATGAACGATCAAACGGAACATGATGATGCGTTTTATTTTTGCTAAATAAATAGTCTTGATTCCGCATTTTTTCTCGTTCCATTATTGAGACCGATCTTTTGATTTCAGAAATTGTGTTTGTAGACGATTGTTCTGCGATGATTAATGCATCCAAGCGCTCTATTAGTTCATCATAATGTTTGTTAATCTCCCTTCTATTATTAATAAGTTTTTGTAACAAATTATTAATTAGTTTCTTTTCTTCCCGAACATCTAACATAATTATCCCTCCTACTTGATAAATAGGAAGATGTTCTCTTTTTGAAACCTAAAATAAATAATAACTTCACATTTCATTCAGACTTTATTTAGTGTGCTGCACTTATTTCGTAAATTCCATCACAGGAAATCATACAAAGAGGTATTTTTTTATTTTCATATAAACCAATTAAATGCATCTTTCTGAATAGTAAATACAAAAAAAGTGCAAAAAGATTTTAAGCTTCCTACACTTTTAAAACTATTCAAAATATTATATCTTGTATGTTTCTAAAAATTTTTCTTTACTCCATTCTTTTTCTTCTTCATAAGCTTTCATCATAACTATAAACACCGTAGCCATTATAAACGCTCTCCCATTCAGTAATACTTTTTACTAACACTTAAAAATGAGAAACTATTCAAAATCTGCATGCCGAGCAAACATTTTTTCTGTAGTCTCACCCAGTTCATCCATTAAGTTTAAAACCATTCCATCAAAGGTCAAAAAAGCCAATTGTTCAAATGCTGATCCCATTGGTTGAGCAAAAGAATCTGCTTCTCGATCATTTTCTTCTTTCGTAGTACCTGGCAAAACAAGGACTGCATCAGCTAATTGACCAATCGTTGACTCTTTTTTCATCGTGACCAAGGCTAAATCAACACCACTTTGTTTCGCTTTTTCTGCCAAGCTTTTCAAACTACCAGTCTCTCCTGATCCAGAACAAATAATTAATAAATCTCCTGGTTTTGAGTGAGGTGAACTGATCTCTCCAACAATACTAACTGAAAAACCAACATGCATTAATCGATTGGCAAACGCTCGAATCGCAATTCCTGAGCGTCCTGCACCATTCAAAAAAATATGATTTGCTTGTTTAATTTGTTCAACAAAATAAGCAATCTCATTTGTATCTATCCTTTGTGCATTTTGAGTGAGTTCAGCTAAAATATCTAGTGTGTAGTTTTTCATACGGTTCTCGTCTCCTTTATGCAATCGTTCTCCCGCCATCCATTAGAATGGTTTGTCCTTGAATATAGGAATTAGCTGGATCTGCTAAAAATATTGCTAGATTGGCAACGTCTTCAATGGTTCCAAAACGTCGAATTGGAATTTTATTGATAACTGCATCTAAACTTTCTTGGGTTGGATAATTCACGCGCATCATTTCACCTGTATCAATTAGACGAGGAGCGATGGCATTGACATTAACCCCTTTAGGTCCAAGCTCTTTTGCTAACCCACGTATTAACCCTTCACCACCAGCCTTAGATGCTGGATACGATACACCACCGCCAGTTCCACTTAAGGCTGAACCTGAACTGATATAAACAATTGAACCTTGATTATCTAAAAAGTCATTATAAAATGCTTTCACTGTATTAAATAGCCCAGTTAAATTGATACTTAATGTCTTGTTCCATTCCTCGAAAGAAATATCGTTTACTTTGTTTGCAAAAGCTACGCCTGCATTTAGTACAAGAAAATCAATACGTCCAAATTCTTTGAACACTTTTTCGCGAGTTTCTGTCAAAGCAGCTGGATCTGAAACATCCGCTTGAACAAATAGTGATTTTACATATTTATTTGTAATTTCTTCTGCTGTTTTTGTTCCTGTTTCTGGATTATAATCCACGATTACTGTATTTGCTCCAGCTGCTGCAAACTTTTCTGCAATTCCTTTACCAATTCCATGTGCTGCTCCAGTCACTAATGCTACTTTTCCTTCAAAGTTTTCCATTACGGATTCTCCTCTTTTCATTGGTTTAGTTTTAATGCTGATTCTCACTAATTAATTAGTGAGAATCGCATCTCTATTTTCACTTGACTGCTTCTTTTAATAATTGATATTGTGCTTGTTTATCACCTGAGAACAATGCTCCGCCTACAACAATCAGTTTTGCTCCGGCTTTCGCACACTCTTCTGCAATTTCTTTATTGACTCCACCATCTACTTCAATATCAATTTGGCGATCCCCAATAAGTTGTTTCGTATTACGGATTTTTTCTAAACTTTTTCGGATGAAAGATTGACCAGGTTGTCCTGGATTAATCGTCATAATCAAAATATAGTCAATGTCATCCAGTAAATATTCCAACACGGCTTCTGAGGTTCCCGGATTAATTACAACCCCTGCTTTACGTCCAGCTTGACGAATTTTTTGCAAAATGGAATGAATATGAGGTGTTGATTCATAGTGCACAGAAATCATTTCTGCTCCCGTTGCAAGAACATCATCAATATGATCTTTCGGATGTTTGACCATCATATGAACATCAAAAATCATTGTAGAATTTTTTTTCATTTCGGCAATCTGGTTGGGACCAAATGCAATATTAGAAACGAAATTTCCATCCATTAAATCCACATGTAAAATTTGTGTATTCTTTTCCTCTAAAAAATTGATATCATCCTGAAGGTGCATAATGTCTGCACCAAAAATTGATGGTAAGATTTGTGCCATTTTATTTCCGCCTCTTTCTTTTTTACTAATTAGTTGAAAATAGTTGAAAGCCAGTAAGTAAGGATACTCCATGGGCCTGTTAATACAAAGTCTGTACCCTCTCCTTTAAGACCTACGCCAGCACCATTGAGCATTTCTGTAGCACCAGGTGCTACATAGCCACCTAAGTACATAACAACGACACAGAAAAGAACAGTTGTCAGTATTGAGCGTAACAGATTTCCTTTGCTTGCCATCACTGTCATCACGGACATGTAGATGACAGACATTAAAATACCAATTGGGAATGTTTTAATACCCGGTAACGCTAACGCACAAAGCATCACCAATGGAATAGAAATAACTGTTGTTGTCGTTGTTGTTGGATCTCCTAATCCTAAAGCTACATCCATACCAATATTCAAATCTGCATCTTCGCCCATTTGTTTGGTCATGAAATCTTTCGCTGCTTTCCCAATTGGTGATAGCCCATCCATTAATACGCCTACTACACGAGGCATTAAGACCATTACACCGGCAACCCCCATCCCCATAGGAATAATTGCAGTAATATCTTGTCTTGTTAACAAACCTAAAAGTACCCCAACAATCGTTCCAATGATTACAGGTTCACCTAATACACCAATTCGTTTATTTACACGTTCCAAGCTAATATCTAATTTGTTTAGCCCTGGAATGAAGTCAATCAATTTGTTCATCGCCCAAGCAGCAATTAGTGTCCAGCCTGTATGAATAATCGTGGTACAAGTCGTTCCTTCTAAGCCATAGTATTCTTGCCACATAGGTGCAACCCAATCTCCGACAAACAAAGCAAGAACAGATAAAATAACGGTTACAGCCAAACCGATAAAGAAATTATCAAAAATGAAGTAAGCCAGTGCACCTGGTACTAGAAAATGCATGTAATTCCAGATATCAACATTCAATGTTTTTGTTAGTTTCAAACGTACTAAAATCAAATTAAGTACAAGACCAATTGGAATAGCTAAACCAGCGAATGGTGCCATCCAAGAAGCTGCTCCTACTGCCGGCCAGCCAATATCTGCAATTGTGAAGCCAGTTCCCATTTCTGAATAATAATCGATTGCTGGTGACAATGAATCATTCAACAAGCCAACAACTAATGTCAAACCGATAAAACCTACACCAACCGTTAACCCAGCTTTGATTGCATCCCCCAATTTCATTCGGAAAACTAACCCTAAAATAGTAATAATAATTGGTAAAATTGCTGAAGCACCCATGCCAGTGATGGTCTGTACAATATTAACTAGTGTATCCATTCTTTTTTCTCCTTTATAGTGAAATACAAGACTGTCGGGACATCTAATCACCGATTCATTTCTCAATTAAACATCGACACTTTTTTAATGATTATGGTAAAATGAACTCAGCTTTACTTTTGTATACCGTTCCGCTTTGTTTTCGAGGCAAAAGTGGAACGTTTTTTTATGCGTTTTGAATTTCTTTTAGTTTCTCTAATAACGTATGTTTCAGCTTGTCTTCATTAATTCCAGTAACAAATCCCATGATACTCATCAATGGTACATCTAAATTGCCTTTGAAATTATTCGTAGTCAACACGATATCTGCATTTTTGCTCATTGATGGTAATTCTGTCATGCTACATTTGTTCAAACTAATGTGAATCCCATGTTCTTTACATAATGCTTTGACTTCATCTGCTGCTATGGTGGATGTGGCAACTCCACTTCCACAAGCTACTAAAATATTTACTTTCTTCATCTCTTTTTCCTCCTAAAATTTATTTTTCAACAGCAATTGCTGAAATTTCCTTCACCACTTCTTCCGATGTTTTCGCAGCCTTTATTCTGTTTACAAATGCTTCTTGTTGAATCACACCTATGACTTGCTTCAAAATCTGAAGATGTTGTGTGCCATCGTTTAGACCTAAAACAAAAAATAACGCTACATCAATTTCTTCCTCTGCATCTTCCATTTTTTTCATTTTAATAGGTTGTTGAAGAGTAACAATCGAGATAAATGATCGCTTGATGTATTCTGGATTCCCGTGAGGAATGGCAACTGTGTGTGTGCCCAAATCTAGCCCAGTTGGATAATTTTCTTCTCTTTCAACGATAAAGTCATAAAACCCTTCATTGATGTAGCCTTTTTCTTGGAAGATTTCTGATAATTGTCTAAACAAATCGTTTCTATTCGAACTATCTAAGTTGAGAAGAATCAATTCTTCTTTGATATATTCTTTTAACATGAATGACGCTCCTTTTCATTTTTAGTGAGTGGCTAACTCCTTGACTAAAGCATAAACGCTTTCATAACAAATAGCTATTTCCGTTTTTCACAAAAAATGTAAATAGCTAAGAGCTAATTGTGATGAATGAAAAAGAAGCAAAGAAATGGAGCATTCCTTGCTTCTTTTTCAAAAAACTTTTAACAATTTAATGAAACATATTCTAAGAATCTTTATCATTAGTTAAAAAATTTCGTATGGCTTTTCTTATTTCATTAACATCTTCTAACTTAACTAATTCCTCAATAAACTCGGCATCGTTGGCCATTCGATTGATATGATATAGAATTGGCAGATGACTGGTTTTATCTGGTGTTGTCAATAAGGCCACTAAATGAATTTTTTGCCCCTGATATATAATACCTTGTTTTAAAACGGTAATAAGTACACCCAACTTCTGATCAACGACTGCTGGATCAAGATGAGGCAAGAGAACACGCTGCCGTAGCATTATATAGGGTGGTTGATCAAGATATTCTTGTCGTAAAAGCTCTATATATTCTGAGGAAATAATCTCTTGATTAATCAAAGCCTGACTAGATTGATCAAGAATACTTTCCCACGAAAGCCATTCTTCTACTAAGATAATATTCTCATTTTTAATTACTTGTGGTAGATCACTCATAGAGCCAGTATCAGTAGTAGTAGTAGTTGATTTCTGTTCACCTAATAGTAATGAATCCAACTCCTCTGCTAGCTTCGTTTCCAGCTTTTTATCCAACGAAACATATTGTTTTAAAACACTTATTATATCTGTCGCTCGAATACTGTCAAAATCTAAATGAAAGATATCCTTAATGACATCCTGACGTAGTTTCAGTTGATCACTATTCGTCAGAATTTCATTCATTACATAAACTCTTTTGTCTGACTTAACTGGTACTGTGGAAAACACGATATCATGAGGCAGCATAAATTTCTTATACTCACGTATTGAGTTTGTTGGATAAAAAAGAAATTCCGGAAAAATTTCCTTTAATTTTTGCTCAATTAATTTTGACATAGAAATACCATTCGGACATAAAATGACCGCTTTAATCATTTTTTCTTCCAAATCATTGTGATCATTACTAATCAAATGTCCCCCCACAAATAGCGTAATATATGCAATTTCTTCATCTGAAATCTCAGTTTGGAAAAATTTTTCCAATGGAGAAATAGATTGACGTACAAAATTGTGTAATACATTGTATTCTGATCGAATTTTATCATACAAAACGTTTCCTGTAGAAAGATCATACTTAATTCGATAATACGCAGGTTTAAAATGATTTAATAACTTTATCAATAAATCTTTTTTATCAGACAAAACCAACAATGTGTTCGCTTCAAACTCTGTTAAAAATTCCCAAAGAGAATTGGCTAATAGAGGTAAATCTTTTTCCGAGACCATCCCTTTATTACGAACATTTGAACTTAGTAGCTGTAAAGAGATAAAGACTTTTTCATCTTCAGGTAAATCAGGAAAATCTGTAGTAATGTAAGAAAGAGACTGATATTCTTTCGTGTGTTCAATTTCCTCGCATTCCTGAATACGACTACTATCGATCATTTGCCCTCGTTCTATTCTTACAAATATAGAGGAAATAAAGTAAAGTAATGGATAAAAATCTTCGTCTGTATATTTCACACCCAAAAATTTTTCAATTTTTAGAACATCATTTTTAACACTATCCAAGTATTTTTGAGAACTCTCCAACAGTTGAACAGTGACATTATCCCCATAGTTTTTATAAATCTCAATAATCGAATGAAACAGTACAATCCGTTTATCCCACTCTTCCCCTACTATCACATACCCCTTTTTACGTGAAAATTCTATTTCAAGATGGTATTTCAGCAACAAAGTCTTTGCTTTCTTGATATCTGTCAGAGCAGTATTTTTACTGATTTGAAGTTCAATACAAAAATGGTCAAGTGACAACTCTTCGATCCTAGTTAAAATCATGATCAATAACAAATGGACTCTATCATCTTTCGAGAAGATAATATCTTGAGCAGATTGATGAATCGCTAAATAATCAGCCGATTCATTCTTTGCATAGTAGTAGCCATTTTTTCTTTCAATCAATGGTAATTGTTTTTCTGAGAGCTTTTCATTGATTGCTTCTATACTATAGGCTAATTGTCTGGAAGATAGTTCAAGTTCGTTAAGTAACTCCGCTTCTTTTAAACTTCGATGTTTGATTAATTGTCGAAGTATTTCTTGATCACGAGCACTCATTTAGCATAACCCCCTTCATCATAATAATAAGCGCTTTCAGCTAGATTATCTATTTTTTTCAGTCCAAAAAATGTATTTTTCTTCATTTCAATTGTGACAAGCAAATAAAATTGGAAAAATCATTAATATAGTAAGCTAACTCTTCACGAATAAAAACAAGTACTAGATCAAAAACAGTCAATTATTCCAAAGTAATACGCTAATATCTAATTAGGATTGTTATGCTAGATATATTTAAAACGACAAATAAGCATTCAAATGTTTTCGAATCAAAAAAAACACTTGCAAAAGAGATAGTGAAAAGACAATTCCTTTTCCTATTATCTTTTGGCAAATAGTTTTTTCACCCTATTCTAGATCAGCATGACGTGCTTTCATCGTTTGATTTGTTTCACCAGTTTTCTCCATCAAATTTAAGATAATACTGTCATATAAAAATAAACTGGTCTGTTCAAATAAAGAACCCATTGGTTGAAGAGTTTCACCTTTAGATTGTTTGGATTGAGCTGAGATAATTACTAAATGATCAGCAATGTTTCCTAAAGTAGATGATGAATTTGTTGTAAACAAGCCGATTGTGACACCGTTTTCCTTCGCAATTTTTGCTTGATTAACAAGACTAGTTGTTTCTCCAGAACCTGAGCCAATTAGGAATAAATCACCTGATTTAGTATGTGGTGAACTAATTTCTCCGACTAAGCTTACTGAATACCCTAAATGTAATAATCGATTGGCAAATGCTCGAATCATCAAACCTGATCTACCTGCACCTGCTAAAAAAATATGATTTGCACCCTGAATAGCTTTTGTCATCTGATCCACTTGTTGATCAGATATTTCATTTCCTATCGTCAAAACTTCATCAATAATCTCATTAAAAAACTTCATTTTTTTCCTCCTAAAATCGTGTATATTTTCATATTTCACTAAATAAAAGACGGATGGAAAATACCATCCGTCTGATTTTATTCAGCTAATTTAGTCAGTAAATATTTTTGAACAGTATCAGTTTCTTCATTTTTGCATGTATCTACAAATTCTTCATCTTGAAATAAGCCGATAAGTTTTCGCAAAATGCCAATGTGTTGATTTCCAGAGGCTAAGGCTAAATTGAAAACTAAAGAACAACTCACTTTCAGATCTTTGTCTTCCATTCTTCCAAATTCAACTGTGTTTTTGACTCTTACTACACTAATACTGTCTTTATTTACCAAATCAGAGTTTCCATGAGGAATAGCAATTCCATCACCATTAGCTAGTAATAAGCCTGTGGGGAAGTCTTTTTCTCTTTCAATGCAAGCGTCGATGTACTTAGCATCAATATTCCCTTTTCCAACAAGCTTTTCTCCAGCAACTCTAATTGCTTCTTCATAAGTTGTAATCGTATTTTGTCCATCGCTTACAATAACATCAATTGCCATCTTCTATCCCTACTTTGTAATTTCTTCTTTAACAGCATCAAAAATTTCATCTTCACCGATACCTGTAAGCAAACCAGCACCAACAATCACTTTTGTTGTTACATCAGGATTATCAATTTTTGTAGATGAAACAACTAGATCATAGCTATTATACTTATCAGCATTACAATCCATAAGAGAAGATTTTTGTACATCAACCCCGCTAATCCCTTGTTCTTTTAAATAGTCTTCTAATACAGAGACCATAATTGATGATGATGCAATTCCATTTCCGCATACTACTAAAATCTTTTTGTTCATGATAAAACCTCGCTATCTATTTTTTTTTTTTACTATACTACACTGTTGCATCATTTTGAAGCTGAGAGCGTTCTTTCTTTTTCAATAAATATCCTACTGAAATCAAGAGCGCTCCGATCAAGATGAAACCAATCAATCCAATATGGCTTGCAGCTGCAAACAATCCAGTAAATGGATTTGCTGAAGGATTCAGTGAAGAATACATCACATTTTCTTGTGCACCTGCACCAAATTTTTGGAATAACTCGTTTGTTGCTGGCGTCATCCATGAAGCAATATATAATCCACCACCAAACAAGATAACTGATGATAACCAAGTACGGATAATGTTCCCTTTAAATACTGGTACCATACAGGCAATAAAGAATACAAACTGTGATAAGTCCCCTAAAGGCATTACTCTATTTCCAGGAAGAATAACTGCTAGAATAACCATTACAGGAATTAACAATAGCGCCGAAGAAATAACTGATGGGTTTCCTACAATCAAAGCTGTATCCATCCCTACAGTAATATCACGATCTGGGAATCTTTTCACTAATTTTTTACGTGCTGCATTTGAAAGTGGAACAAGTCCTTCCATCATAATAGAAGTCATTTTTGGCAATAACAACATAACAGCAGCCAAGTACATCCCTAATTGTACACTTGAAATAATTGTCTGATATGGGTTTGCCCAATCATATCCGAATAACCCTAAAAGTGTACCTAACAGGAATCCGACAATTGTTGGATCACCTAAAACACCAAATCTTTTTTGAATCGTTTCAGCCGTTACATTTAATTTTCTAAAACCAGGAATACGATCGAAAATCCAATTAAAAGGATAAGCAAATAGTAAGTAAGTATTAGCTACCGGGTGAGAAATGGATACGCCTTGAGGCAAGCCAAAAAACTTCTCATTGTTTTTCGCACCTAAGTCAGCAGCAATTAATGCCCAAACATGGAATAAACCAGCAGTTAAAACACCATATAAGAAATTACCAGAGTATACAGCTACAATGGCTCCCATTGATGCATTTTGGTGCAAATTGAATACATCCACATTTACACAATCAGTAATCTTCAATACTAATAAAAGTAAGTTGATTCCTACACATAACGGAATAATAAGTGCGCCCATATTAGAGCCAAAGCCCATAACAGCAGTTGCTGCACCACCAACATCAATTGCGTCTAATGAAGAGCCTGTTTTTCCTGCCAAACCAGTGATTGCGGGCTCCATTTTTTCTAACATAAAGCCAATAACCATTGATAAAGCAATAAAACCAATCCCCACTTTCATTGCAGATTGAATTGCTTCTGAAAGTGGACGTCCTAAAATTACCATAAATACAAGAAAAATCAACGGAATAAAAATAAAATTGCCTAAATCATTAATAAATTGTGTAATAAATTCCATTTTTTTGCGCTAGTTACCTAGCTTCCCTCCTTTTAATCTGGTCTAAACCCCATATTCCAAGCTACATGATCTGGTTTTTTCAACAGGTTGTTATCATTCTTCTCTGCTTCTAATAAATTGTTCTTTGAATTTTCTCTTGCAGTAGAGAACTCAAATGGTTCATCATACCATGCATCAACAATCTGCTTCATATATTCTAACCCATTCACTCGCATTCCTAAACCGATAATCTGTACATTATTACTTAATCGTGCTCTTTTTGCTGAATAAGGATTTGTAACAGCTGTTGCTCGAATTCCCCAATGTTTATTGGCTTGACAAGTAAAACCAATTCCAGTTCCACAAATGTATATTCCTAAACGACAAACATCTTTTTGGATCAATACAGACATTTCATCTGCTAACTTAGCAAAAGTATTGACTCCATCCTCTGGTACCTGTACTGGATCATAGACAACATCAGCATTTTTCTCTTCAATCAAGTATTTCTTTATCGCCTCCTTTGTTTCAAAACCTAAGTCATCACATGCAATTGCAATTTTGGTTTTCATTGAAATCTCCTTTCTGAATCCGTTTACTTTAACTACATCTCTATAATACAATTGGTTTAAGTTGGTGTCAATACTTTTTAGTTGGTTTTTAAAATTAGATACCGCTTACCAAGAAGATTAAAGCCAACTTAAACCAACAACTATTATTTTTGGTTGTTTTCACTTGGCTTTATGGTATTCTTTATGTAAGATGATTTGTAATGAGGTGAAGTAAATGTTATTGATGGAAGAAAGAAGAGATTTAATATTAAAAGAATTGATTAAAGAAGGTAGCGTTTATGTGAGTGAGTTAGCAAAAAAATATTCTGTAACTTATGAAACAATTCGTAAAGACCTTACTTATTTAGAAAACAAAGGGCTTCTTATGAAAAGTCACGGAGGAGCTACGCTAAAACAAAATGCAATTGAGCATTCTTTTCAAGTACGTGAGAAAGAAAATGCTCATTATAAGAAACTGATTGCACAGAAAGCTCTTGAACTTATTCCTGATAATAGTTCAATTGTAATAGGAACAGGAAGTACTATGTTAGAGCTTGCCATTCTTTTATCTATGAAGTCTGGCTATAAGGTTTTTACTGATTCACTACCAGTTGCAAGTTTACTGATAAGTTCAAAAAATCAAGTATTCCTTTTTGGTGGCGAATTACGTGAGCCCAGCTCCTCAGTATTTGGTGGCTGGACGGTTTCGCAAATTAATCAAATTCAAGTGGACTTATGCTTTCTTGGAACTGATGGTTTTAGTAATGTTGATGGTCCCACTAGCCCATCGTCTTCGGATGTATTTGTAGACCAAGCGATTATTTCCCACGCTGAAAAGCGCTACATTTTGGGTGATTATACAAAGTTTGATCGAAAAAGCTTATACAAAATCTGCGACTGGTCAGAGATTACTGCTTTAATTACAAATAAAGAAGCGGATCTCGAAAAAATTAGAAAAATCGAAACAATGACTCATGTAATTACTTGTTAAATTTTTAATAAAGACATGAGAAACAAATTCAAATCGTTAATAGTAGATATACAAAAAAGTCTAACAATTTTGCTAGACTTTTTTTGTATGATGTTATACTTTTACTTTGATTTTTATGCTTCAGTAATCACTTTTTAGTAATTGGCTATTCAAAATCTGCATGTCGATTAAACATTTTTTCTGAGGTTTCTTCCATTTCATCCATTAAATTTAAAATTATACTATCAAAAGTCAGAAAGGCTAATTGTTCAAAAGCTGAACCCATTGGCTGTTTAAATTCTTTTGAATGATGCTCATTTTCATTCTTAGTTGTACCTGGTAGCACTATAATTGAAGAAGCAAACTGACCAATTGTAGAATCACCTTTCATGGTGATCAAACCAATCTTAACGCCACTTCCCACGGCTTTCTTAGCTAAAGATTTTAAGCTTTCTGTCTCGCCTGATCCAGAACAGATAATCAAAAGGTCACCAGGTTGTGAATGAGGTGAGCTTATTTCACCAACAAGACTTACATTAAATCCTAAATGCATCAATCGATTGGTAAACGCTTGAATTGCAATACCTGACCGACCAGCGCCTGAGAGAAAAATGTGTTTGGCTTTTTTAATCTCTTCTAGAAAAATTAAAATTTGTTCCATTTCAATTTTTTCAGCGTTTTGTGTCAGTTCATTAAGGATTTTCAAAACATAATTTTCCAAATTTTTCCTCCTAGACTTCCGCTAAAGCAGTTTTCAAATTCGTAATCATTTCAACTTCTTTGTTTTCTTCACCAAAAATATATCCTCCTGATACAAACATATCTGTTCCAGCATTGGCACAAAGTTTGATTGTTTCATTATCGATTTTACCATCCACTTCAATTAAATAGTGATAATCATTTGATTCTCTCAATTGACTAAGTTCAGCGATTTTATTGACAGCTAAAGGAATAAAATCCCTATTAGGTCGACCCGGATTAATGGTCATTACTAATACTAGATCAACTTCAGCTAAAATTGGTTCTATCAATGACACAGGAGTTGCAGGATTGATAGCAACTCCTATTTTCTTTTTTTGTTCCTTGACCATTTGAATAATGTGCATACCATTATTGGTAGCTTCTGCATGATACGTAATAGAGTCAGCTCCAGCCTCAAGGAAAGCAGGTACAATTTTTTCTGGTGTTTCGACCATCAAATGGACATCCAGTAAGATATCGGTGATTTCTTTTAATTCTTTAACAATACTGGGGCCTGAAGCCATGTCAGGCACAAAATATCCATCCATCACATCCACATGCAGCCACTTTATTTCTTCTATCTCCAAGGTTTCAAGGGTCTTCTCTAAACGACTGATTTTAGAACTAAATAATGAAGGTGCTAAAATATATTCTTTCATAAAATTTATTCCCCCATGATTATCACATTAATTGTACGATCTCGTTCACGAAGACGATCCCAATCAACGAAATACACTCTACCAAGCGATCCGATTTGCAATTCTCCATCTTTTAAGATGAGTGATTGAGAATTGGTTCCATAAATAGATGCTTTCAGATGAGCATCTGTATTTAACATCACCCATTTTTCAGCTGGATAATTAGGATCGCTTAATGAAGTCCCGAAAGCAATATGTTCTGGACCTGGACTATGATATTGTCCTTCTGTTGTCATAACCGGAGCGATTTTTTCCATGGTTTCATTAATATCTACATGTAGAAAATCGTCTCCAAAATAATTCACATCATGCATAGTTTCCTCATAGAAAAATGAACAAGTTGTATGTGGGGTGGTAATGATCATCACGCCATCTGCCAAACCAGAATCTAAAGCAATACGAACCAAGTCTTCACGTAAATCATGGTACGAAGCGCGACCTTCTATTGTATGCAGTTTGATTGTGTCATGTTTGATCATCTATTTCAATTCCAATCGTGTTTTTACATCTTCAAATATTTTGTCTGCTCCGATCCCAGTTAACAAGCCTAGACCATTGATCACCTTATCTTTGACTGAATCTGGAACAATCGTCGTGCTAACAACCGCATCGTAATCATCCATTTTATTCAGTTCGTCCGCAATCTTAGATTGATAGATTTTGACCTGATCCGTATAGTTTTCTGCTTCTAACCACTTGTTAATTTTTGATACCGCAATAGTTGAGGTTGCGTGGCCCGCGCCACAAATTACTAATAGTTTTTTCATGAATTTCCCTACTTTCTTTTTATTGAGCTTCTTGTATATTTTCTACTTTTTCCCCTTTGATTTTGTTAAAATAAAACATTCCTGCTAAAATCACAATTCCTAAAAGAATAATCCCAAAGATACCTAACTTTTGAGCTAATAAAACAACTAAACCTGCTGGCCACAAGCCACTTAATAACATTGTAACTAGTCCTGAAGTTCCTACATCAAAGTTTGCCATTTGGAAGAGCTCTGTCACAATAGGAGCTAACCATGTAGATAAATAAAATGTCATCACTAAGTACAGTGAGCAACCGACTAAAGAACGAACAATGTTTCCTTTGAAATAAGGAATCATCAAGCAAATCGCAAATGTGAAAAATGCCAAATCACCAAAAGGTAACACTTGATTTCCAGGCAAAATTACTGCAAGTAACAACGAGATAGGTACCAACAATAGCGATGTGGACATTACTGTTGGATGCCCAACGGTAAGTGCTGCATCCATCCCAATATTTACCACACGACCATTTAATTTTTTATCTGTAAATTCTTTAGCTGCCTCAGCAATTGGCAACAGTCCTTCCATAAACATTGCTACCATTTTTGGCATTACTTTCATAACTGCGGCTGTTTGCATACCAAGCAACCCAACTCCTGCTGCATCATATCCTGCTAAAATTCCAACAACGATACCAATCAACAATCCAATTACAACGGTGTCACCAAAGATTCCAAATTTTTTCGTCAAACTTTCGGCGTCTGCGTCAATTTTGTTGAACCCTGGAATTCGATCAAAAATCCAGTTCATAGGTTTAGCAAACAATACTCCAGACAATGCCATCATATGTGTAATTGCAATCCCAGGATAACCGAAGAATTCACTGACTTCTTTTTGTGCTGCATCCGCTAAGAACCATTGTAAAAGAACTGCAACAATTGCTCCAATTATCCCAAACCAAAAGTTTCCAGTTACTGTTTGAACAAGCATACCTAAGAAAATTGGGAACCAGAAATTCCAAATATCAACATTCAATGTTTTCGTCCAACCAAGCATCACTAAAATAAAATTCAAAATTAGTGAGATAGGGATCATCAAAATTCCCAAAGAGGTCGAAAAGGCTAATGGTCCACCAACTCCTACTCCAATATCCAAAACATTTAGGGAAGTTCCAAATTTTTCACCCATTTGCTGAATGGCACTACCCAAACCGCCCGATAATAAATCTAGTACTAATCCTAATCCAATATTCCCAATACCAACGGTGACCCCAGATATAAATGCTTTACTGGGCTTTAACCCGAAGAATAATCCAATGATAAAAATAATTACTGGTAAAAAAACTGTTGATCCTAATCCAATAAACCACTGAATACCATCCATAATAACATCCATTTGTTTTTTCCTCCTTGACTTCTAATAGACCCCAGAATCATTTAGTAATTTGATAAAAGCTTCTTTTGATGATAATTCTCGTAGCCTCTTAACTTTCTCATCATCAGTAAACAATGCCATTAAGTTTTGCAGGGTTTCTACTTGTTCATGAGGGACTGCCATCGCCAGCATGAATACTAAATTAACTTCGATGTTGTGACTTTTATCCGTCATATCTTGGAAAATTACTGGTTCATCCAATGAAGCAAAACAAATTTGTGACTTATTAACATTCACTGAATCTGTATGAGGAATCGCAAAACCGATACCATTGAATTCCAAACCAGTCGGATACTCTGCTTCTCTTGTTTTGATGCCATCTAAAAAACTTGATTTGACGCATCCAGATAAATAAAGTTTTTCATACATTTTTTCAAACAATTGTGTTTGATTCTCAGGTTTGATGTGAAACAAACAAAGTTTTTCATCAAAAAACATTTTAGCTTCCTCCAGTACTAAATATTTGTAGCATTTGCACAGAATCGTTGACTTTTACAAGCGCATCAACTTTCTTTTTCTCATCAATAAATTGATAGAGTTCTTCGACAACTTCGCGAATTTCTTGTAAGTCTTCTTCACTGAGATTTACCATGATAATCAATTTTACTGTGCGATCTCCCCAATTAATCGATTTCTTAAGTGACACAATATAAATATGAGACCTAAGAATCGTTGCTGGGTCTGCATGAGGTAATGCAACACCACTGTCCAAATTGGTATTCCCAATATCCTCTCTTTCAAAGACAGATTTCCGAAAAGCAGGCAATACTAGTTTTCTTTTTTCTAGTTCATCTATCATGCTATTTAAACAATCAGTTTTATCAGAAAAAATATTTTGCAAACTAATAAGTTTAAGATTGACATATTTACTCAACACATCTACTTCAAAATTTCTATCTAATGAATCAGATAGTCCAAAAGGTTCTCCTTGAATAAGATATTTTGTGTATGCCTCCATGATCTTGATATAGTCTTGATTACTAACTAAAGGCGTAACTTTTACAAAAGGAGTTTTTGACTGTGGAATATCAATCGAGCTGATAATCAAGTCAATATTTTCTTTGTCACTTTTATTAAATCTCTCCAATGTCGATATCTCCACATTATCATGGGCCGGAATGAACTTACGAACCTTTGAATAGATAAATTGAGCTGAAGACATTCCATATTGACAAACAATGACAATATTGTTTGCTTTGGATTGACGATCCAAGGCAATTTGGAAATGGATCAAAATAAACGAAATCTCATCATCGTTCAAAATCACATTATACTGTTGTTCCACAATAACTAATGCATACCAAACAATACTGAAAAGCTCAGAATATTGGTCACGAATATTCTCCAATAAAGGATTTTCAATGTGAATCCCACGTTTTAAACGAAGAATCATAGCAGGTATGTGATATAATAGTGAATTGAAAAGGTGCTCATCCTGAGTCAGATCAATTTTTTCAATTTTACTCATTCTAGAAATCAAACGGTACACTAAATCTACATATTTTTCATCACTAACTTTCACTTCAGTAGTAACTCGATGGGCAAAAAGTTGACGAGATAAATAGTCTTTATCAGCTTCACTAAAATTCAGAACAGTCTCTTGAGCTAATCGTTCAGACATGTCATTAGCAACCACAAACGTTTCCATATATCGTATACTACTAAATAGGTAATCATCCTCTCCTTCAACATGATACCCCATTTGAATGCGACGGCATTGAACCAAAAGAGTTGTCAAGAGTGATTCCATATAATAGTCAGAAACATTCTCAGTGAGTTCTCTAAAATTCTTATGTAGAATTTTTGATACAATATCCACTAATTGTTTCTCAAAAAAGTGGTATAATTTTGCATTAACAGACTTTTCCTCTATCAAATTTGAAAAATGTGTTACTAGCTGCTTAACTGCTAGCTGAATCTCATTCTCTGCCCCCTGACTAGTCAACCCATCATTATTTGATATTATTTCAATTCCATTCGATACAATGATTTCATTTATAATTTTTAAATCGTTATAAAGTGAGGTCTTACTGACTAAATATTGCTCAGCAAGAGATTCTAATGTCGGATTATCCTCTTCAAAAAATACACTTTGAATAATTTTGACTCGTCTATTGACAGGTGACAGCTGGTCTTGCGAAAGCTCACTTTCTAGCTCTTTTAAAAAGTTGCTTTTTGCACTATGTTCACCTGACAAGTGGATACCTAAAGAAGGTAACCTTTCTATTTCAACAGAATAAGGTTGAATGAAAAGTCTAAGTGTTTCTAAATCTTGAAATACGGTTTTAGTTGAGACAGACAATTTTTTACTATAGAAAGAAGCAGGTAAAAATTCATCATGTTCAATTAGCAAGCGCGCGAGTTTTATTTGCCTTTCGTTCATGGATATCACCTTTCTGTTAGCTAACGTTCTTCTTTACATGTCTAAGATAACATGATAAATCAGCCCTAACAATTACATAAGTTTCTTTATCTATTGTGGAAGTGAATTAAAAATTTTCAGTTTAATCTCGCTTACATATCTTTTCTATGTCTATGAAGAACATTTAATCAAAAATATTTTATTCTTTGTTTTATGATTTATTTTTAATATTCGATTTTAAATGTTTTTGCTCTTTTGGCAAGAAACCATTTCATTTTCTTTTGGACTTCTTAACTTAAAATAATCTATTAGTTGATCATCAAAATTCTACTACATAAATGAATTTTCAAGAGAAAATAAAGAAACTGGTTTCAATCCGAAATCAGTTTCTTTCAACAAGTAGCTAGCATCAAGTAATTATAAAATACAGTTCATAATCTTAGAGTACCAACAAGTAGACTAGCCATAACTTCTTTAATCAGATTACCTTTCCAAAAGACAATTACAGATATCATGCAAAATCAGCAAGTCCATCAAATCTGTTAAAATGATATTTTTCCTTTGAAAATCTTATCTTCAACTTTATTTCATCTAATACATTCATTTTTTAATGATCTTTGTTTTAAAGTAGAAAATAGTTGTAATCCATAGATTTTTTCAGTATTGTAGAGCTATTTTAGGATTCCATATCCTAAAATATAAGAACTATTCTTTTCGTAGCTTCTTCTTGCAATAATATCTCCAGAATTCCCTTCAATCGTATGGACAGTATTATTTTCAAATTTCTCCACAATCCCTACATGATCACTGACCCCATCACCATCCCAATCAAAGAAAATAATTGCTCCACTTTTCGGCTCTACACCGCCATTTTGCCATTGGTTATTCGCTTTAAAATTATTTATTCCAGTTGGGCAATAGGCAAATCGTTCCATCTTTACATCTGCTTTTTCTACCACATAAGAAACAAAAGTTGCACACCATTCCACACGACTGTTAAAGCCATACCAACTCCAGTATTTTTCGCCTCCTTCATGAATACCTTCTGCTAATTCATCTGATGCAATTTTGGCAATCTCAGAATTTCCACCAGTGCCAGGAATACTTGAATTTGAAGAAATATACTGCTTCACAATTTGACTATAAAACATGTTGCCATACGCATAGCGATAATCATACCCTAAGCCAACTGCCACTGGATTTGTATAGGTAACTCTCTGTCCATTTGCTTGATTCTTGGAAAACTGAATGGCACTCTCCAGTGAGTAGCTTTTGCCAGAATGACTCAAAAAGCCACCTCCGAAATTGTATGCCTGCACAATATTTAAAACCTCATACTCTCGATGACCTTTCCACATATCCGCAAAGTATTTAACCCCGACTTCTATTGATTCATCAGGGTCTGTTATGGCATTTGGTGGTCTTTCTTGACTTTCACTACACTGCATAATATCAGGATATTTTTCAGAATTCCCACCTGATTCTACCATGATAATTCCTAATAGATAAGGCACAGCTTCGGGTATCTCATTTTTAACCGCTTCTTTTGTTACTTTTTCTTTCCAACGAAGCACCGCTTCTGGAAGATTTTGTTCCTCTTCCGTACCAGTAACACTAGTCGATGAATTTGCTCCACCAATCAATAAAATAAAGACAAAAAAGAAGCCAAGTAAAAATAGCGGCATACTCTTAAATAGCTTCATAAGCTGATTCCTCAATAGTTTCTACTTCCTCATAGGTTTCTTGTCTAAGCTCACCTATTTCTTTTGCTAATTGCTTGGCTTCTTCTAGTTCTATAGATGCTGGTTGATCCTGCGATTCATGAGTAACTCGAGGTGATCCAGTTCGATTAGCCTTATTTTCTTCAATTTGGTCTATCTGACATTGCTCAAATTCCTCATAACTAGGTTGTTGATAAATAAGTCCATCATCCATTTCTTCCATTGGTAAAGTCGTTTCTTGATCAACTGTCAATGTCCCTACCACTGGTTCTATATCAGGTTCTATATCAGGTTCACTATCAGATAATCTCTCTTCTTTTTCATCAAAGTTATTTGAATCTTTACTCTTGATTGACTCAATCTCAGGATTAACTGATTCTGTATCACCTGCATCGAATGAAGTTGCTTCAGAAGAATTGGCTTCATTTCCAGCTTGAACCAATAAATTATCTTGAAAATCATTCTGTTGGTATGCACGATCCAATTCTACTCCTGAACGAAGATAATCATTTTCTGCGGTTTGTGTCTTATACGCTTGCTCAGCCAGTCGATTTTGTCGATCTTCTCGTTCTTCTTTCGCTTGTTGCCGTTCATTGGTAGCACTTTTAGGAAAAGTAAAATCTCGTAACTCTGTTTTCCCTTTTGTCAAAGAACGAACAATCTGACCTTTATTCTTCCAGATAAATAGACCCAATAAAACTTTGACAAATAAACCCACTAACATGGTAATAATGTTTGTAACGACAAAAAAAGAATCCAATAGATTGATAATCGAAAAAAGTAAGCCAAAACCAAAGCCAACTCCAACCTTTGAAGCAAACAATGTCCCTAGCATCATAAAGCCATTTTTTAACAAATGATGCATATTCGGAATCAACGCTAAAAAAAAGAGGGAAGGAAAAAGAAAAATAATGCCATAAATCAATAATTGAATCAAAATATTGGCAATACCTATTAGTAATACGGCGATTCCTATCACAAGTAACATCACAAAGGTATTCAATAATACAGCGACTTTTTCCGTCATACGATCCGAAGTCAGGTAAGAATTTTTTTCGGAATCTTGCTTGATTTTTTTCTCAATTTCTTTCGTTTTTGCTTTGTCAAAAGAATCTCCTTTTTTGACTAAATATAGCTCAAATTGTTCCTTTGTAATGTCTGTTTTTCCAAAATTGAGTAATGCATACGGCTTAATGATAAATTCATCAAAAATCAGGTTACGAACATTACTCGTCCCATCTAGCTGCTGCCCACCACCAATCAGTTTTTCTGTTGTGCTTTGATTACTGCTGTTTAGGCTACCGCTCGTTAAATCTACTAGTTGCCCTTGAACGTTCTGTGAAATCGTATTGACCTCTTGGACTTTTGCTGCACCATCTGAAAAAAATGCCATGCTCCCAGCGTAAATCAATGTAAAGATACCAAAACGAATCAAGGCTTTTGTAATTCCTTTTTCAAAGAAGTCCTTCACTGATATGACAATTACAAAGGTAAAAAGTAAGATACCTAATACGCTAAATAACTGATTATAGATAGAACCAGCTGTAGAGAATAAATCTGGCAATACTCCTTCCAAAAGATTTAAACTAAATAACTTATCAATGACATAATCAAGCGCAAGAACCACATACTTAATCAGTCCGAAGGCAAGGTTAATTAAAGCGTTTAGAACACTTTGTAAGTTCTCATTGATACTAAACCAGCCTCCCTTTTCAAAGAAAGACTGGAAGGAATCAATATCGAAGACATCTTTTAACAATAGGCTCACTCCCTTCTATGCACTAAAGGCAGTTTCCACATCTGCACTTGAATTTTTCTTCACAGTTTGTAACATTTGATGTAATTCTTCATAGGGGCAATAGACCAACATCTTCCCAACACGTCCCCTTAAATCTAAATAAAGGCAATGATATTTAGGCAAACTCTTTAACCACTCGATGTTCTCTTCACTCACTTCTAACCCTAAATGACGAAGAATTTCTTCTCGTTCATCTTTATCATCATAGGCAAAAATACGCCCAAAGTTCCCTGTGTCGTCTTCCTCTGCGGTATCTTTCACAGACTGTGTCACAATAATTAAGGTATTGTTAAAGCTTCGACCGACTCTACGCATGGATTTAATAATCGCTCGCCCATTTTTTGACGTGTTAAAAATCCAGCTTTCATCAAAAAGTACCACCGTGCTTTCTTCTCGGTCTCTCAAACCAAACAATTCACAGAACTTCCCAATACACATCATTAACATGATGGATTTTCTTTGAGTAGCACTATAATCACTACTGGGTGTTTCTGCTCTAGGCATTTCTAGTCCCAAAACTTCCAGTACAGTCACTTTATTATGAAGATTTAAGCCTTCATTTTCACCATAACTAAATGCCAATTCTAAAATAGACCCTTGAACAGATTTTTTGATTAAATTAGCAGTATCTCGGACTTCCTCATTGTCATTTTCTAACATGAAATCAACCACATGAAGAAGACCCACTCGTTCTCCACGATCTCGTTTCTTCAAAACAACTTCAATGCCTTCTAACATGGCTAGACGAGATTTCTTCTCTCTAGCACTAGTAAAGTCGTACAGTTCTTCAAATAAATCTTGTGCCATATCTTTTGCAGCAACTCGGTTCGGAATAAAACAAATAGGATCAAGAACTCCCTTATTACTCTCTTTATCTGGATCAAGGCGGACTTGGTGAAAATGTTGCTGAACGAATGCACACGTCTCAGGGTATTTTTTCTGATAAATTGGGTCATTGATCACTTCCATAATCCAATCAAAGAATTCTGATTTTGGATCAACATATAGTCCTTTTCCTTTCATCAATACGGAGAGAAAGAACACAAACTTAGCCAAATAAGATTTTCCATTTCCTGTGGGTCCTGTAATAGCAATGTGTGGACTGTTCGCTTTCTTATCAGCGATATCGCTTTGATTGCCAATAGATGGATTAAAGAATACTGGCTTTCGACTGGTTTTTGCAATTTCTTTAGGCGTTAAATTCCGTGTATTTTTCAATTCTGAAACCATACCAATTGGAATGCCTACATTGTCCCCAATTCTATTTTCTACCCCTAGCATTAAATCACTGATTCCTTCTACTGTGGTGTAATGAATCCAATTTTTTTCGGGTCCTAATTTATTTCCAGAGAGAAATTGATGAAACAAAAAGACTTGATCAGCTAACCCTTTGACAACATCCACATTACGAGACTGACACAAAGAGAGTACTGTACGAATTCGGCTGCGACACTCTTCTGGTGTTTGTCCAAAGACACCAAAAAGCCCCAACCATTTAATGACTGGGACTCGTAAATCAATTTTATTGTTTAAATCAGTCAGAGCATACCGATTGAACCGACTGGATTTCATTTCAGCATCTCCCATAGATAGGGTTTCTTTGGCACTATTTTTTAAGCGTTTGGCTGCTCTAGAAGATTTTCCTTTTAATCCTTTACCTCCTTTCAAAGGCTCAAAATGTGCCTTCAACCGAAACTCTACTGGAAAAGGAAGGCTTTGAACCAGTTCTGCCACATGATTAAATGCTAAATTCGGCGCAAATTTATGAATTGGCAATAGCGCAATATAGCTGGTTCCTTCTAAACTTCGTAACTTCAACAAGCCTTGTTCCTCTGTAGGATCAAGAATCGTATCAGTTAATGAATACCCCCCTTTTTCAATAAAATCACTATCAAAAGAGGTATTCATCCCACGAACATAGGGATAGCGACAAACTTGCAACACTTCTTTTTCAGTTAATCTCCGACCATTGATCGCCCCAACTAACTGAAAAACTTCTGCTTCAATGATGCGATAGCGTGCCAAAAAATCCTCGTCAACGGTCATATGGTACTGCGTAATTGCTAAAAGTTTGCCTGCATAATAGTCCACCAATTCCATGGCTTTGCCTTTAAGGGAAGTGGCAGACGACAGACTAGACAGCTTTACACCAATATAAAATTTCTCTGTTGTAATCACTCGTAGCTGGCTTTCCAACTCAGACAAAGTACGATCAATTAAGGCATTCCCCATGTCTTGAGCTTGTTCATCAAAGCTTTTAGAAAAAGCAGATAGTCTTTCATGGAGATTATACGAGTGGGGATTAAGAAATAACTCAAAATCTTCAAAACGGCGCAGGGTTTGAAGAAACTGCTGCCATTTTCGCTTATGTTTTTCTTGTACTTCTTTGTTCTGACCAATGACATACTCACTAGGACACGTAAAATATGCCCATACCTCATTTTCTGTCGTAATTAACACATTCTGATAAACTTTATGAAAAGGCTGTTTTAATTTCATACTTTTCCTCCTCTTACAATAATCGAGTGATTCGTTTACGTATGGACTGCTTGATTACTGCTTGGTACTGCTCTTTCAACTTGGATACCTCTGTCAGCGGAAGCACTCCATCTGTATACTGCCGATGAAGGGTCTTTTTCATAAGCAATACTTCATCATCCGTTTCAAATAATTCATAAAAGCCGTCCTCCCTTGCCTGTATAGACTCAAATTCAAGGATGAGTTCTGGAACAATGACTTCCTTTATTTCTTGTTTCATTTGATCAACGGTTACGGTACTCATGGGTATCTTTTCCTCCTTTATCATCAGTTGACTCACCGTACAGCGGTGATAAATAACTTTTTCCTGTTTCATTGTTTGAAGCTGCTCATGGTATAACACCTGATGCTTTATGACATACATCACTAAATAGCTCAGGTAATCTTTTAAGAAAATGTCGGCTCGTTTGCCATCTGGTTCCACACGATTAAACAATTGAACTAGCCCGTAAGGAATCGCAATAGAGACCATAATTACTAGTTGGTTCATTCCAAATAAAAGCAATAAACTACTGAAAACCAACGCAAAGCTCACAGTAGCGACAGTAAAGTCTTGCGCATAGACTACAAATGGTAAATTGACATTTTTCGCAATTTATAGTGATAGGTAATCATTTGAAGTTATCTCCAGATTTTCCCCCACTCCAAACCGTACATGCGATTTTCACCGCATACGGCTTTCCAACTTATTTTCTAAATAGTTCAATCTTATCTAAATTACATTTCTCACGATAATTGTTAATCTTTTCAAGTTGTTTTCCAGACAACTTGAGTAATCTTAAATAATGTTCAATCGTTTGACTAGTTGTTGCATGGATGAGCAAGTGAACCCACCTATGAATAATCACTAGGTTGTTGAAGTCATCTGATCCACCCAACATTTTTGGTAGAATATGATGACAATGCATCATTTCTGCTGTAAGAAAATTCCTTGTGACAGCACATAATCCTTTTTGCATTGAATAGGTTGAAATCCGATTATCAGAGTATTCGAGTGAATGATTGAAATTTTCTGATAGACAAATTTTTTGTATTTCTGAGTAAACCGTAGGTTTTAGTCTCTTTAATTTCAATATTCGACCTTGTTCCGTGTAGTTATTGATAATTGGCTGGAAGAACATCGCCTTTTTCCATTTAATATCAGCTAACGGGAACAAGTATTTCTCCTTTATTCTGAATGTCCTCCTTGTTGCTGTATAAAACTTTTTATAAGAGAGTGGGGGACTTCTTGGAATTTCATAGGTACCAATAGACTTCAATCGATTGTACATTGCTGGTAAGCAAGAATAGTATATTGATGAAAAATCTAAACTAACTCTTGTCGCTCTACAGTAGTAATTCTGAATACCACGAATATACAGATTGTAGCGACTAATGAGTGTGCTCGTAGGATTTCTCTGTATTTCTTTTATTCTTTTTCGTACTTCTTGCTTAATTTTATTTTTTGACTTTCTTGATATACGAGATATACTTACATACTTATGATTTCGTTGTTTTTCGACTTTTATTTCAAACCCTAAGAATTCAGAATATTTTCTTCTTAAGTTAGTAATCCGAGATTTTTCAGTCGAAATTTGTAGTTTTAGTCGGTTTTCGATAAATCCTTTGATAGCATGAAATACCCTTAAAGCATGTTTAGGCGTGGTTGTAAAGATTTTGAAATCATCACAGTAACGAACAATATGCATTTCTTTTAGTTTGGTTAGTTTTAATGCTTTATACATTATTTTAGAACTACTGTAATCATGGCTGCTTTTAAAGTTCTCCCATTGGTTAGCCACCCACCAGTCAAGTTCATTCAAGACGACATTCGACAGTAACGTTGAAATTAAACCGCCTTGCGGAACGCCGGAAACACTCTCGTTTCCTTCTATAGGCGCTTTAAGCATTTTGGCTATGATTGCCAATACACGCTTGTCTTTTATTCCAATGGTATAAAGTTGATGCAACAGTTTACCATGATGAACATGATCAAAAAATCCTTTTATATCGATATCCACTACATAGTGACATTGGCAGCTATAAGCTAGAAAATTACATCTTGCCAATGCGTGTTCAGTTGAACGGTTTGGTCGAAATCCATACGAATGTTTGTAAAATTTTGCTTCACAGATTGGCTCTAGTATTTGTTTAAACATTTGTTGTATGATACGATCCCTCATAGTCGGAATACCAAGAGGGCGTGTTTTACCGTTACTTTTAGGAATATTTACTCTTCGTACTGGCTGTGGAACGTAATTTTCAAGAGTTTGTCTAATGGTAGTTATGAAATGTTCTTTATCCATTGCCTTGTACTCGTCAATCGTTACACCATCTACACCAGCAGTATGAGAACCTTTATTTGCTTTTATCAAACGGTACGCTAATAAAATATTAGATTCAGATACAACGAGTTGATATAGGTTCATTCCTTTTGTCGCATTGTTTAAACTTCTCTCATAGAGTCGATCAAATACATCTTGCATTTGGTAATATTCATAATATCGTAGAGTTGTACTCACTGATGGTTAACTTCTCCTAACTTCTAATTAGTCCCATCTTCTTACCAGACCTTGTGAGTTTTATTTAGATGTTTCAAACTATTTTTAAAATAAGTCTTGGGGCTATCCCTCCACGCTAATTAGGCGCTTCGTTGGTACTGTGCCCCAGCTCTCACGGAAATTAAGGATTTTTGATGTGTACATCTTATATCCATCACCTGATAGTAGTCATATATTGAGTGATTTCCGCTTTCCACGTTCCGAATACTTTAGCTGTTCATCTATCCTTAGGTGCTTGTTATGAGCCTGAACATTTATAGGGTCATTGTTCCCTATTCCGAATTTCATATTCGAGATTCTTACTTTTCGGTAATGCTCGGTGCAATTTGCACCCCGTCTTCTTTCGAGAAACGTCATGATATAGACCCGTACATTCACAAGTTCGTCAGTTCTATTTTGAACATTCTCACCATAGATAGTTTTTAGCCTCCCGACCTATCCGCAACCTTATAGAATTATTTCCCTACTTAGGTATTGTTCAGCCGTCTTTACCTGGCTTTATACAAAAATTTACTACTATAAAAATTTGCATACAGGAGTATCAGAGTAGTTGTTTCAGTGAACATGAACACTTTCATTCCAACTATCAACTATTCAGTTATTATCATTTCACTTTAAAATGATCCTCCTATTTCGTGCTTTGAGCACTTATAAGGAAACGTGTCGCACCTCGAATCATATAGGGAGCATTGAATGGTTCACGATAATCTAAAATCTGTTTTTCTCTGTTCATGGCTATAATCCAAAATAGCTTTTTAAATTAGACAATGAGTTTAAAACGCTGGCTGGGTCTTTAATCACGGCATAAATAATGCCACCAAAAAACAGAATCGCAAAGCCTTGTATCCACTTTGAATTCATAAATTCTTTAATGACTAAATAAACAACAACGACACCAAAAATTGGAGCAATCCAGTCATTTAAAATATAATTACTAGCTTCTTTCGCACTCGCATCTGCATAAGCCAAAGATGAGGTTGAAAAAAACAGGAAAATCGTATTGCAAATAGCAGTGAGTTTCATTTTCAAAATCTGCTTGTTAGAATAAAGTTGATTCATTTAAATTCCTCCTAAATAGTGTTGTAATTTTTCAATAAAATACGTGTTGTCTCGGTGTTTCAGTCCTAATGTCATCGTTTCTATATGACTACTTTTGGTCTGTCCATCCACTAATTTGAACGTAACAAAGACGACAATCTGTTTTTCTTTTATCAAGGGTTCAATCGCTACATCTGTAACTTGATAATCACCAGTCAATAACTCTGGCTCTTTCATCAAAAAGCTCATGTCTTCTATCGAATCTGAAACATATTTTTCAAGAAAAGCTTGCACAAAACTGGTAATTGCTTTTTCTTCTTTATTCTCTAGTCGTTGGTACTGAGATCGATCAATTGTTGCTTGAAGTGCCTTTCCAGATGTTAACGAAGGTTCCATTGAAAAATAAGGATACGCAGTGACTTTAAACGATTGATTGTCTAATTGAACAAAAGGAATATTAAGTAACGTTTTTACTTCACTTTTCTCGTAATCGATGTATTTTTCTTTGACTGTTACTTCTTTGTCACCTTCTTTTTTCTTCACTTCTCGTTCTTTTGTGATGGGTGTTATAATTTCATAAGCAATCTTATATTTTGCGATCGTTTGTCCATGCTCACTTACCAAATCATAAAAATCAGCAGAAAGTAATTTTCTCTCAAGCCCTGTATTTTTCTCTTCTTCCTGCTCAAAGTTAAAATAGGTATCCTGTAACGTATTAAGTCTTTCTTCAAATGCTTTTTGATCAGCTGGAATCGAGATATAAGTAGTAATAAAAGGATGTAAGAACTGCTTGTATAATTCAGATACAACAGGCGTACTTGTATTTTGAGACAGTTCTTCTTGGATAGTTTTTGTTAATGCTGCTTGTTCATTTTTTATCCTTCCTTGCATCTTGGAAGACTGAAACAACGCCATTGGACCGCTTACTACTAAAAAAAGTGTCAAAATCAGAACACTCAGACGAACGGTTCGGATATTTGCTGCTTTTTCTTCTTTTGGAACAACAGGCTTTGGTTGTTTTTTCTCTTTTATAAAGTTCATAGAGTCACTCCTTGTTTTTTTAATGTAAAAAAGAGAACCCCTTTAATAAATAAAGAAGTTCTCTCGTAGAAAGCTGTGTCCCATAAATTTTTAAACGGCTGGGCTGGGAGCTAAACAGATAGGTTGCTTTGTAAAAATCGTAGGAAAAACCACGATATAAACCAGTCTCACTAAAGCGCTCTAGTCCTTCAATATAGAGACTCGTATTCTTTGACAACATTCTTTCAAAGCAAAGCTCCCTTTTAGGCTGAAACACTAAATTCTCTCGTTGTGTCATTTTCTTAACGGTAAGAAATTGTCGAGCTTGACGCTCTGAAATTTCTCCTTCCAAGCAAACAAACCCATATCGCTTTACTTCTTCTGCTAATTGTTTTTGGTTCATGTCATAACCTCAATAATGGTATTGTCACTTGCTTGATAGAGCCTGCCATCTTGACGTAAGTCCTGTCCAATCCCTTCATAGTCAATATTCCATTTGATAATATCTGGTACGCCAGAGAGATAACCAAGATCATCCATCAGCTGTTCGGCATAATCTTTGTAAGAATAACAATCAGAGTAGACTTGAATTTCATCAATCTGTTCAAAAGCATCTAAAATATCATTGAAAAATCCATAGTCAACAAGTTCACCTAAATAGTTAATTGCAGGGTGCCCATTATGTTCATCCAGTTGTTCTGCAACTTCATTCATTTCGTTAAAATTTTCATAATGAGAAATTGTAAAGGGTGCCATATAGTCTGTTATCAAGTGTTCTTGCCCATCATCTAAACCGATTTTCTCTTTCACTTCTTCCCAGTCAATGGGTAATTCAAACCACCGTCCTTTATTAGCGTGGAGATTTTCAATATATAATTCAATCATTTCATTCACCTCTTATTCAAATAAAAATTGAGCTAGTAGTTGTTCCACTTCTTGTTGTGTAACGAATACAGACTTAGAGGATGGAGCTTCTTCCTCTTCTTGTATTAACAACTCTTTAATCGTTGTGGTTAGCTTTGCCAATTCCTCTTGGTCTTTTTCTTTCAATTCTGCTTGTTTAATCCGAGTCATTAATTCATCCGTACCAAACGTTTGATCCATGATCCAAATTTTCTTTAGCGTTGGGGCAAGATAATTGGAGAGCCAACGTAATGATTTTTCATAGTTAGGTTTCTCTCCTTTCATGGTCAGCTTCAATTCTTGCATACTTTCAATGACCATTCGCCAGTTAGCACTGTATTGAGTACGCAACCCAGATTCGTCACAGTCATAAACTTTGATAGCAGTATCAATTAGTTCTTTGACGACCCACTCCAGTGTTTCACCAGTGGATAATAAATATTCAACAAAGAGATAGGCTTTTTCATCTGCTAATCGAATCTCATACCGATTCTTAATGCCATATTTTTGACGAGCCATTTCAACAGATATCTCTTCTTTTTTCGCTAGTTCATAATCCTTTTGATAGAAATTCAAATAGAATGGAGACTGACGTGAGCCAAAATATAAAGACAGTCCCTTATTTAAGCGTTGCCCATTTTTCACAACAATTCCGCCAGTAAAATCAAAATTACGAAACGTTGTGTCAACTAATCCTTGCTCGTATTTTTCTTTTAGTTCAAATAAATCATAGTTTGGGTATAGCAATGAAACCTGTTCATCCAATGCCAAATCAATTCTAGTAATCTTTGTATCAATCATTAGGCGATCACCAAAGAGGTTCGTTTCATACAGTCGCCAAAAAAACTCTGTCCATGTTTCTTGCTGCTCTTCCAACACTAGCTCATACTCACGACACCCTCGACCTCGTAATTCAATCATGACACCCATGTCTAAGTTTTCAGGATTAGCGAACACAAATATCTCACTAAAACAATAGGTTTCTGTGTAACGATTAAATCCATAATTTTTATAAATAAATACGTCTGGATTCATTCGTAATACCTTTTCAATGACTTGGTCTGGGGAATGAATCTTAAATCGAATCCGAAGAAAATCAATTTTTGCCTCCATTGGAAGAAGCCCACCTTCTACACAAAATATTTGATTGATTCGTTCAATAGCAGTTTTGGTGATGGTGCGTTTTCCTGTTTCAATCATTGATAAATAAGATTTACTCCAGTGAAGTTTGTCTGCAAATTGCTGTTGGGATAACCCTAGTCGATTGCGTAATTGTCTGATTTCTTGATTGGTCATTTTTAGCCTCTTACCTTTCTTATACGTTCACAAAATCAATCCAAATCGTTCACAAGTTCAACTATCCATTCAAGCTAGGATACATAAAGATTTCTGATGATTTTGTATCCATATTTTTAAAAAGTTACCCCCATGTTATTAAGCGGGGGTAACAGGTTAGAGCGAGCGTTGCTCGCCCTAACCGCTACACAGTCACAGACAGGATACCTGTCTGTTCCTTTTCTTTCTACCGCCACCCGTTATGACGTGTGGCTTTCACAAGGAAACCTTGTTCATAGACGAAGTAGTGTATATCAGCTCCTTCCATCCGCTGAGGCAACGAAAAAAGGAAAACGAAACACACTTCTTTTCCTTTCCCTTTTTTCATTGAAATGAGTTGATTTCCCTTATACTTTATTAGTTACTGTTTCTCATCATACTTTTAGGTAGCTACTCTGATTTCTTTACCTCAAAGGCTTCTTGCGCTTCTTCAATCTCCTCCTTAGTCGGATCAACCTCTCTGGTATCTAATAGTTTCATCGTCCCAATCTTTTCAAACTCTTTTAAAAAGTTATAGCCTTTAGGAACAAATGGCGCATAGAATTCTCTTGGTACAGCTGAACCATCGTCCACATACCCTCTTCCTTTTATTGACTTATTGATGAACGCCTTATTTTTTTGATCCGATCCAAAAGTCATATAATAGCCCTGCTCTTGAAGCTTTCCAACACTCACTCGAAACAGAATATTATCTCGAATCCCTCCACCAAAATTCTCTGCATCAGGTCGCTGTGTCGCAAGAATTAAGAAAACACCTGCTTGACGAGCCTTTAATACTAATTCTTTGACATACCCTAAAATTTCATCCTGTTCTTTATAATTTAAGGTTCCAAAAAACGCCGCCCACTCATCAACGATGATGAAATAAGGCGGAATATCGTAATAAGCAAAGTTCTTCCCTGTTGTATAGGTTGGAAGAAGCTTCATGTAGACATAACGGCGATTCATTTCTGCCACAGCATTTTTTAAACAACGAGTGATCCATTTTTTGCCAGTAAAGACATGCCCTTTGAATAATTTAAGGTCTTGTAAATCCTTTAAATCAGCTTCTTTTGGATCGCAAATATCAACGGTTCCCACCTTTACTAACGCTTGAATCAATGTCAAAATCAGGTAGGTCTTGCCTCCGCCTGTGCCGCCTGTAATCAACATATGCGGCACTTCTGCATAATCCCAAACCACGCCATCCATCAATTTGACTTGACCATTTGTGACAACACAATCTGAAATATTAATTCGTTTACTGATGACATCAATCATCAAGGAATAGGTTGTGAAGCCCATTTCTTTCTGTACATTGATAAAATCAGCAATATACATTTCTTCAAAAGTTTTCGCAATTTTTTCAAAGCGATCATGCCGCTTCATTCCATCTGTTGGAACGGTTAAATAAAGAATTTCCTTGGTATTCCGATAATAGACTTTAGGGAAAATCATCTTTTCTGCGGTTTTCTCATTTGATTTCCGTTCTTTTTTATCATACAAGCCATTGCTTTTTAACATCCGTGCTAACATCTGGCGTTGATAGGCTCGATAAAAGAAGCCTCCTTTAAGAAAAGAACGCCTTCTCCCCCATAAACAGATAAACAATGGGAGTAAGAGCAATAAAAAAAGCCCTCCAACTGGAAGAAGGAGAGCAGCATAATCTATTGATTTTTTTTCAAAAATTTCACTTACTAATGGATATAGTACAAAATAGCCATAGGCACCACTAGCAAGGAGCGCTGGAGACCACATACCAAACAAATAATGACAATAGAGATTCAAGTGATATGGACGGATTCTGGTACCTCTGTAGTTTAGAAATTTCATCTCTTATTACCCTTGTGCCGTTCCAGCTGGTTTTTGTTTTTCAGGTTTCTGGTGTAGTGCAGTTACCTTTTTAATTCCACCAGCTCGAATTTTAAAGGCTTGTTCGGATTGAATGGAATCATTGTACCCAGCATAGGAAGAGAGCCACGCTAATGCAGTCACTTCACCTGTCAGTTCAATTTCATCATCATAAGCAAATGAAGCTAAATCCGTTGTTTCTGGCAATGTAATATCAATTTGATCATTTTTTGCTTCGGAATAGATGGTTACACGTTGCTCTCTTACCATTTCTGTTCGGTTCCCTTCGCTATCGTTTTCATAGATGGACTGAGCGCTTAAATAATAACAGGTTCCAAATGTTTTCATGATATCAAAATCCTTAATCGTATTTTCTTCAAATTTTAAACTCATTTATTTTCCCCTTTTCTAGTTTAGTGTAATTAGCTGTTTGGCAAAGACTTGTAATTCTAACGTTCGACTGGCAGTTCCAATGTTATTTCTTTTGGCACTAGGAACCAGCGTTGCATTCTTTAATTCCACTTCTTTTCTTCCCTCAAAACGCTGTGAGTTTCTTAAATTTGGTACAATAATCTCAAAATCTGGATGCAGTGCAGATGAAGCAGTGAAAACACGACAAGGGATTCGTTTTCCTTCGACATAAATTTCTCGCTCCTCTTTCACCGTAGCTTTGATTTTAGTACCAAGTTGTTGGTCCTTTAAGGCAATACTTGTAACACGATTGGACATAATTGATTCCTTCTTTCATTTTTTATTTTGTTTTATTTCCTTGTTTTTTCTTTGCATAAAAATAATAGCCAGCAACACCCATCAGTAACAAGCTTCCTAGCGCAATTCCTAAAATAGACGTTGTTTCACCTGTTTGCGGCAAACTTCCTTTTTCGTTTGGAAGGAGTTGATTGGTCATGGTACATTTGACGATTTCACCCTCTTCCTTTATTTCAAATTGAATCGGTGTTTCGTCTAATTGATAACCTGATGGGGCATCAAATTCTTGGAAATAATACACACCTTTTGGTAATTTTTCAAAGGTAAATTGACCTTGGTTGTCTGTTTTCCCTTCAATCACTACTTTTTTATCTTTATAAAGAATACGAATGCCAGTATTTGGAAGAGTCTTTCCATTCGAAATGTCTGTTTTTGTTAATTCTGCATTCCCTTTAACTAAGTGGTTTTTAAGCTCTAGTAACACGATTGGCTCATCTTTTGTAGGCTCCTTAGAATCTGGCTCTTCGGTCTGCTCGATACTTTCCTCTTCTTCTCTTGCTTCTTCATTCATTGTTTCACCAAGAAGTTGACCTTTACTATCATAGGCTTGAACGCCTTTTAGTGTAGAGATAATTTGATAGGTTTCAGAAGAACCTACATAATCCTCAGAAGATGGTTGCTTCTCTTTCAAATAGAACGTTCCGACAGGTACATTCGTGAACGTAGCCAAAGAATCCTTATTGACTGTGACTGTTTGAATCACTTCCTTGTCTTCCGTTTCCAGAGTAAAAATAGCACCCTTGCCATTTCCAGTGAAGGTAAAATCATAGCCATTTTTTTTCTTCTAACGTTGCTTCTTCATTTACTTTTTTTAATGAAAATTGATTAAAATGAAGTTTATTTAAGAGTGGCAGCGATTCATCCTCTTGATTATCTTTAGGTGCATAGAGTTCAATGACTTTTTCTGTCTCATGATCCGTTGCTTTAAACTCAAATTCATGATGGGTCAAATCAATATCATGGTTTTCTCCAGCATCCAATTCTTGAATGTAGTACGTCCCTTCCATTAGTTGTAGATTAGGAAAAACAAGTTCCCCTTCATTAACTGTTCCAAACGCTAATAAAGCATCAGCTGGTACAGTCGTTTTATCGGTCATTGGATATTCTTGGTTCGTAAATAAGCCAAATAATTTGTCATTCGCTTTCACCTCTTCTAGTACTGGCACATTTGCCTTCCAGCCCTGAATTTGTTCTTCATTTTTATGAACAGTGATCTTTAGCTGTTGAAAGTCATTCTTTGCTTCAAGTGATTGAGAAACCAGCTCCACATTTTGTCCTTCATAGGTAAATTCAAAAGGTAAAGGTGTTGTATTCATCAGGTATCCAGCAGGTGCTGCTGTTTCAATGGCTTCATATTTCCCTAGATATAGCTTAGGCATACTGATTAGTTCGCCATTTGCATCTGTTTTAACAGTCGCAACAACACTTCCTTTTTTAGCATGAACATGATCACCTACTTTAATATCTTCACGAGCTTTAATAGTAAATGTCACATCAGCTAGAGGAACATAATCAAAGATGATGTCATGTAGCTTCCCATAATCAGAATCAGTAGTAGTAACAGTAGTAGCTTTCTGACCTGTCTTTTTTAATTTTAATAACCCTTGTTGGGCTTTATTTCCAAAAATCACTTCGATTGTTTTGTTTGGTTCAATCGTGATCTCCTTTGATTCCCCTTTATTCACGAACCCATTACTAGCAGTAACCTCCGTAATTTTTACTTTCGTACCTGCTTTTAATCCATCAATTTGAGCAAGACCATTCATATCAGTTACCAATTCTTTTGTCTGTCCATTATACTCAAATTTTATTTTCGTATTAGGCACAGCTTTCCCAGTATCTTCATCCACTTTTTTTAATTTAATATTTCCATTTAAGTTCACTTTGATTGCTAGATTCATTTCTCCAGCATTGGATAATTTAAATGTGGCTACAGTCTGTTCACCGGGTTTCTTGTAGATAAAACTTTGACCCACTTGATCTTTTGACACCATACTGTATTGAAGCTTACCAGACTCTTTAGAACTAGTCGTAGCAGTTAATTTCAGGATATTTCCGTTTTTTTCAATTTTTAGATTTGCGGAATTTTCTAAGAGATTGCCATATTTTGATAAAACATTGTTTGTATCTGTCAGTGTGATAGAATCTCCAACATTCAAGGTTATGTTCTGATTCGCAAAACTTGGCTTAATTTTATGATTAGCTACTTTCGCTAAAATTTCATTTTTACGATTGGCGTAGTTTGGAAGTTGTGTGGTTAATAATGTATCGCCAAACTCCTCCCATATGATGTTTTGAGTAATACCATAATTTTCCATTGTAGGACTGACTTGATAGCCATAGTAGGAAATCAAAGATAGACGTTCTTTTTCTGTACTATTTAGTTCTGATGGTGTAAATCCTGAGCCGCCATTCAGTAAAACACCATGTTCAATACAAAAAGCAGGTTGATTATCAGCTTTAATCATATGCACACCATTGTCCGTCCAGTGTAAGCCCCCTAGTGAAGCAATATGCCAAGTAGAAACATAATCTCCAATTTTTTCATAATTGACCGAAGCTGCAAGAGCCGTAATTGGGGTAATAAAAAAAGCAATCATCACTGTGAGTACGCTCACTAGCGAGATTGCTTGACGTTTTTTCTTATTCATTTGTTTTCCTCCATCATTAATATATTGTGTTGTTCTTGTTATCGGTAGTAATCTTATTTTATTTTTCATTCTCCCCTTTCCCAATCTAGATACAACTAGGATAATATACTTACATTTATCATAGAAAAATCCTTATTGTTTAACGATAGTCTATTCAGTATACTGTTATCATAGAGTTAGAAATATAACGAGGTGACTTAAACTGAATAATTTTAAATATAAAATTGGCAAACTTAAAAGACAGATATTGATTAAATACTACGATAGAGAAGCCAAAATGAAATATCCACTACTGTTAATACGATATAGATTAGGTCTATTACTAGAATTAGCTTTCGTAGTGATACTAGTCTTAGTTTTTTTTAATATTATTGACATTCTTGATTATCCTCTACTAGACAAATTTACTAAGTTAATCGATTTAAAAGACGAACAATTAGCAAGACAAATTGTCTTTTCTCAAGTAAGCCTATCATTCTTAATTTTGTCTTTATTATCTTTCCTAACTAATTTAAAAAAAGACAAAATTTTAGGCACTTCTATATATCGTATCATTTTTTCTTATTCAATTTTTGGAAATCTAACAATGTTATCTGGAGCAGTTTTCAGCTTATTATTTGCAAACATCTTAATCTATTTTAACGATCCTAAATCTGCTGTGATTCCTTACAATTTTTTAGTAACTATGATCTTACTATCTGTATACATCTTAAAAATTATTATTTTCACGAATAATCAGAAAAAATCTATTAACAAAATAAGTACGCTTTACTACACGAAAAACATTCACATCGTTAAGCATAACTTCATCGAACATAATAAGACTTACCAAACACCCCAAATTATCTTTGATCTAATCGAAGATACTGAGCGAAAGATTCGTAAAAATGATATTGAGTATTTTATTAATTTTCAAATTTATTCACAGTTGAGTAACTTGACTTTAAGAAACTACAGAAAGAAAGTCCAAGAAAATTATACTGAGAAGTATAGAAAAAAGGACGACATTACCACTATTTGGATCAGACAAATTTCAGTTTTAATTGATTGTAATCTTTTGGCTCCAGCCATAAAACAGTATTGTGAAATTCTAATTATCCTTATAAATAACAGTGTATTTTTAGAAAGCCATGAACTGAATGGAATACTCAGTAGAATTTTAAAACACTTCAAGAATAATTCTAATACTGAGGAGTTTGTGCACCTTGAAGATCAACTCTACAAAGCAATGAACTTAACTGTTCGGTACACATACTTTAAATTGAATAATGATTTTTCTTATACTAGACTCGGAAAACACAATCTCAACCATATGTTCGGAATGAATGCAGATTTTTATAAAGAATACTATCAAATTATATGGGAAAGCAGCGAGCTTTCAAAAACTAATAAAAGACGAATGACATATGAACTAATTGAAAATATTAGAATGTTCTCATATGAAATTGACAGCCCTTTCCACTATAATTTTCACAGTATAAATTCTCACTACTACAGTATATGGGAAAAAGAAAGAGAAAATTTAGATGGAGATTTAGAGTTAGTTGGTACCCCTTTAGGGCTGCTTCTTCACGAAGCTATTTTAAGAAAAGACTATGTGACAATCTACCATCTGCTATTTGATTTTAATATGAACTCTATATATTATTCATGTTTGACCGTTATCCCAAGACTTATTTCACAATACTTAAATAGCTCTAAAGATAATAAGTATCTAAAGGAAGTGATCAAAATATTATTGATAAAACTTGAAGATTGGGATAGTTATAAACTAAAAATCAACAAAAACAAAGTTATTCAAAATGAAACTAAGGATAAGCTTTATTCAACATTTTTTTTCCATATATCCGATATAAAGAGTTTAAATATTGTGTATCAATCAATTCAAATGAAGAAACATAACGTAGATATAAAAAGTGTCAATAATAAAAATTTGAAAAAAATTTATGGGATTGTTATTAATGACAGTGAAAATGCATCACTGAAACATAGATGGTCCGAAAATCAACAAGAAATTATTGAGCTTTATCATCCCAAAATACCAGAATAGAAGTCAATTAGCTCAAAAAGAAAAGCATCCTCATTTGAGAATGCTTTTTTGTCATTAAAAATTCTTTACTTGAAATTCCTAGTCAATTTCTCAATTTTCAAAGTCCTATAATCAAAACCAATCTCTTCCATCAATTCTTCCCAAGACTTCCCAGTTTTCCTCATAATTGTATCCACTGATGGTAAATATTCTGAGTTCGCTCTGTTTCTAAACTCGTTCATTGATAAACTCTCTTCCAAACCTAATCGGATAATCTCATTCCTTAACTCAAAAAGAAGTTCAAAATTGGATATTGATCCTTCGGAGTCTCTTTTAAAAAAAGGCTTAATATCATCAAATCTTTTTTTCAAAGTATCTAGAGAAGGAACAGTTTTTTTTCCAACAGTGCTTCTCTCGTAAGCTCTTTGAGAACGTATTCCTTCTTCTTTAATAAATGTTACAACGATTTCTTGCAATTCATCATTGGGTATTTTCGACCAACAATATCTCTCTAATCTATTTTCACCTAATTGAATCAGTAATTTATCCCAAGACCCAAAGCGTTCTTTGATAAACCACAAACTAGGAACTTCTTTAGGAAATTCTTTTAATTTTTGCTGATATTTTCTTACGGAATCAATGTGATGTTTTTCAATAAATTCCAAAATAACCTGCATTAGTTTCAAATCACTTTCATGCTTCCAAACTACTCTCTTATCATCATTTTTCATAATAGATGTCTCCTTAACTATATTATAGAGAATATAGTTCTATCATCCTTTTTAGCAGCCGCTGGGTACGCATCGGCTTCTGTCTCCCTTCTTAGCAAGTCAACCTCAACCTTGCTAAATTCGGAGGTTCGTATTGGTATTTTCGGATGACTTTTGTCGTCAGCGTAATCGTTAAATTTAGCCCACATTTGACTACCTATGTCGTCAAAATGGGACAATCTAGGACAATTACAGATTAAAACACCTTTTTTTACGAAATTTAGGAATAAAGACAAATAGAAAAAGCCCTTGATATACAAGGACTTTTCACATTCGAAATTTGATAGACAGTCAGAGACTTTCTTATCTTCTGATTTCTTTGATACGAGCAGCTTTTCCGTGTAATGCACGTAGGTAGTACAATTTTGCACGACGTACTTTACCGTAGCGAACTACTTCGATTTTTGCAACACGTGGTGTGTGCAATGGGAATGTACGCTCAACGCCCACTCCGTTAGAAACTTTACGTACTGTATAAGTTTCGCTGATTCCAGCACCGCGGCGTTTGATAACAACACCTTCAAATAACTGGATACGTTCACGAGTACCTTCGACAACTTTTGCGTGAACACGCACAGTGTCACCAGGGCGGAACGCTGGGATGTCAGAACGTAATTGGTCTTTTGTTAATTCTTCGATTAATGGATTCATGGTTTTCTTCTCCTTATTCCAAATATTCTTATGAGCTTTTCTCACAGCGGAATATCGTAATAGTTAAGTGCTTGTACACTCACCATAAAATACTAACATACTATCAATCTACTGTAAAGAAGATTTTAGAAAAATTTACTTGGTTACATCTGCTGTTTTTTCTTGTTCTTCTTTCTTGATCTCTTCTAAAAATTTCGTCATTTGAGGTGTCCATTCAAGTGTTTCCAAGAGATCAGGTCGGCGTTGATAGGTTCTTCTTAGCGACTCTTTTAATTGCCATTCTTCAATCAATTTATGATTTCCATTTGTCAATACTTCTGGTACTTTCATCCCTTTATATTCTGCTGGACGAGTATATTGGGGATGTTCTAATAGACCAGTTGAATAAGAATCGGTTTGGGCAGAAGTCTGATTGCCTAACACATCTGGCAACAGCCGAACTGTTGCATCGATCATGACCATCGCACCTAATTCTCCCCCAGTAAGGACATAATCCCCTAAGGAAACTTCATCTGTCACTAATGTGCGGATACGTTCATCATACCCCTCGTAGTGACCACAAATGAATATCAGATGTTCTTCCTGTGAAAATTCTTCTGCCATTTTTTGATCGAATCGTTTACCAGCTGGGTCAAGAAGAATTACTCTTTTTTGGACATCCGGTGCAGCTTGTTCGATTGCTTGGATGTTATCATAGATGGGCTGGACTTTGAGCAGCATACCTGCTCCTCCGCCATATGGATAATCATCTACTGTCTGATGTTTGTTATCTGAATAATCACGGAAGTTAGAGATATTGATGTCTAATAATCCTTTATCTACAGCCTTGCCGATGATGGATTCTCCCATAGGGCCTTCAAACATTCTTGGAAATAAAGTCAATACATCAATCTTCATCGTCAATCAGTCCTTCTGGGATTTCTACACGGACCACTCCAGCTTCTAAATCGACTTCTTTGACGACAGAAGCGATATATGGAAGCAAGATATCAGCTTTTTTCGGACGTTGAACGACCCAAACATCATTGGCACCTGGTGACAAGATTTCTTTTACTTTACCTAGTTCCGTTCCATCTTCTTCCACCACACGCAGACCGATGATCTCGTGGTAATAGAATTCATTTTCAGCTAGATCTACAGAGTTGTCTTTTGACACTTTCAATATGCCATCCCGATATTTTTCCACATCATTGATAGAAGGATGTCCTTCAAAACTCAATAAGTCAAAATTTTTATGTTTGCGATGACTTTTGACTGTTAATTCCACAGGTGCTTTTCCATCTTGGAATAATGTCAGCACCGTCCCTTTTTTGTAACGTTCTTCTGGGAAATCCGTTGTTGAGATCACACGGACTTCACCTTTGATACCTTGTGTGTTTACGATTTTTCCTACATTCAAGTATTCAGTCAACTTATATCCCCATTTCTTTTTTGTCTGTTTTATTTTAGCATGTGCGGAGAGGCAATTCTAGTTTTCTTTTAGGGTATTAAGCCAAATTTATGCAAAACTGTGGCTTGCTGTTTTTGATGACTTCTTATTTCTTGGAGCTGAGCACTTCTGTCATGGCTTCTTCATAGAAACTGCCATCTTCAATGCAGCTATAGGGTCTTGACGAGTGATCGTATAGACATTTTTCGGTTCTTGCCAACTTACTTCTACGGCTCGATTCGTCGTATCTCCCATATCAATAGTTATCTTACCAAATTGTTCAGGTACTGGCAGCCTGTTTTCTTCCAAATAGGCTACGATTTCTTTAGCTAACGGCAAGGGTTCTTGACCATCTATATTATTCCCACGGATCCGAATACGCCAATTTCCTTCTTGCCATTCAAGGTAGCTTGAACCTGCTGCTCCTTGCTGATACCCCGTGATTTGATGACCTAAATCCATTTGCTGCCCATTTGTATCGATCTCAAATGGCTGCAAGACTTGGATCGTTTCTTGACTAGAAGCAAATCCATATTGATAGAGATAAGTTGCAATAGGCGTTTCTTGATTCAATTCGTCAGCATTCAACCTGAGGGGACGATCTGATCCGTAATATAAAATAGAATAGCCTTGCTTTGTTTGTGCCGCTGCGACATTGAGATAGCCAGAAGAAATCGGTACATCTAAAGGCATGGGCACGTTTGGTTGTTGTTCTTTCAATTGGTTTAAAGCAGGCTTTTCCTCATTATTTGAGGTAGTCCTTGTTTGTTCAGTAGATGAAGCCGTTTTAGTATTACTTTTTTCTGTACTTGCAACAGTTTCAGATGTACTGCTTGATGGTTGCGTATTGTCTGATCTTTCAGTAATCAAACTGCAGGCGCTTAACAATAAGACAAACGGAATAAATAACATAGTATTTCTCATTATCTGTTCACTCCCTCCTATTATAAGGATACGCTTTCTTACTTCTTTTGCCAAATAATCATTTCTTCAATTAATAAAAAAACAAAAAAGCTGTACTCGGAAATTCGAGTACAGCACGTTTATTTACTTTTCCTTATCATCGATGATATTCAAACGCACTTTTTTTGGTGCATTGATCCGAACACCGTAAACGATCGTGCGGATTGCTTTGGCCACACGCCCTTGTTTTCCGATGATACGGCCAATATCTTCAGGTGCCACTGTTAGGTTGTACTCGTAAAAATCTTTCGACTCTACGACCTCTAACTTGACTTGATCAGGATAAGTGACTAGCGGACGAACGATTGTTAAGACTAAGTCGCTTAAATCTTTCATATCCGGTCACCTTATTTCTTTGAGAATTTAGCTTCGTGGTGTTTTTGCATAACGCCTTCTTTTGAAAGGATGTTACGTACAGTGTCAGAAGGTTGTGCACCTTTTGATAACCAGTCAAGAACTAAGTCTTCTTTTAAAACTACTTCTGCAGGGTCTTTCAAAGGATTGTAAGTACCTACAGTTTCGATGAAACGTCCATCACGAGGAGAACGTGAATCAGCTACGACGATACGGTAAAAAGGACTCTTTTTAGAACCCATACGTTTTAAACGGATTTTAACTGCCATTATTTATTTCCACCTCCATTGTTTTATTCACAAGATGTAGTGTAACAGTTTTTTTTTACCCTGTAAAGCTTTTTTTCTTTACAGCTTGATTAAATTCGATTTTTTTTAGGAAATAGCAGATTTTAGACTTCTTTTTTGTTAAAAACAAGCCACCCAGCTACGATGGATATGACGATAGAACAACATGTCACTGCTAATGACCGAGTATAATCTGCAAGGTGGATTTCTTTCGCAAGAAAATTTGAGGAAGAAATCAAATAAGTCGGTACATATTCTGCTACTTTAGAGAACAACCCAGCACCATAACTCAGAATGACCGTTCCCCCACTAGCCAACAGAACCGCATAATTGGAAGAAAGAAAAGCTGAATAAAATAAAATCAATGAATAAAGCCAACAACCAAAAAAATAATAAGTAAAACTGATAAATAAAGGATGGGTGATAATCGACTGGTCCCAATAATAAATCGTGTATGCTAGCGTAATACTATAACAGCACCAATAGCTGACACTCCAAAATAGTATACCCATGATCCATTTCGACAGAAATATCTTCCAGCGCTTCATCCCTTTTGTCAGCAAGTTGATGATTGTTCCGTTTTGGTATTCGCTTGTCAATATCCCACTGAATAAAAGAAGGAAAAAAATCAGCAACATCGGAATATTTTTATAAAATTGTGTCCATGAAGTCGTTGCATCAACTGTAATCTTCTGAACAGAAATCCCTGACTCTGCCAGAGTTGTTGACATAGCTTGCACTAAATAAGGAGTCAATTTAGCTAGCAATGGATTCATTATACCGAAAATCACTGTGAGCGCACTTAGCGTGATGATTTTTCCAGTACGCCAGTTTTCCTTTAGCTCCTTTTTGGCGAAGGCAATGAGTTGTCTCATGATTGAACGACCTCCAAAAAGAGTTTTTCTAGCGTAGGTTCTTCCATCTGGACCGATTGGACTGGCAATTGGTATTTGGCTAGCAAATCCATAGCAAAAAGCATTTCTTCTTTACTTTTTTGTGGATAAGCTATACGCAGTTCACTTCGGATCATCCCTCCAGGTAAAAGCTCTTCAAATTGTTCGCGCTCTTTTTTGGAAAAAAATACGATCTCAAATCCACTAGCATTTGTTTGCTTTTTCAATTCGTCCACTGATCCAGACAACACGATTTTTCCATTATCCAAAAAAGCAACTTTGTCACAGATACGCACCACATCAGATAAAATATGAGTTGAAAATAAAATTGTCGTTTGCTCTTTCACAGATGATAAGATATCTAATATTTCTTTTCGACCCACAGGATCAAGAGCAGAAGTTGGTTCATCGCAAATGAGTAACTTGGGCTCGTTCAACAATGCTTGAGCAATCCCTAAACGTTGTCGCATCCCTCTGGAAAATTTTTTGATCCGCTTCTTTTCATTCGACAGACCGACAAGTGACAACAGTTCACTGATTTTTTCCTTTATCCGCTGTTTAGGCATTCCTGTGAGTTCGCCGCAAAAGATCAAATACTCAGAAGCGGTCATATAATCATAAAAAACCGGTACATCAGCTAAATAGCCGATTTCTTGATTGGTCGTTGTTTGTCCGTACTCTACTTCTTTTCCGTTCACTCGGATCGTTCCGCTGTCTTTTTTGATAAGACCTAAGATCAGTTTCATAGTTGTCGTTTTTCCAGCACCGTTTTTACCGATGAAACCAAAAATCGTCTGTTCTTCTACAGAAAAAGATAAATCATCCAACAATTTGTTTGTACCAAAAGACTTTGAGACTTTTTCAAGTGTCAAGATAGCCACTACGCATCCTCCTTGCCAAAAATCAAATAAAGGACAGGACCGATGAACTGCATACCAACAATAACAATAATCACCCATATCATTCGATTTCCATGTTTATATGCAGAATGTGTAAAGATATGATGAAGTACATAAATAAGTAATCCAAACTGTACAATGATTAAAGGAATTAAAAACGGAAGAAATTCTTTGATGCCCATATTACTCGCCTGCCAATCGCTTTTTTAGTTTTTCAATTTTTGATCTTTCAATTTGTTGAAAAAACGGATTTTCTAATGCACTCAATGCCCCTTCCCTGATGAATTTCGTGTCTCTTATTTGCTGTACCCCAAGATCTGCTCCTTCAAATATCTCAGTTATCTCATCAAAATACCTATCACCATGAAGGATCCTGCCTTCCTCGCTTAAAAGTATAAGTGTCAAATCCACAAACTGTTTTAAGCACTTTATTACTTGTTCTTCTTTTTCATGTTTCGCATAAGCACAGGCTGCAGCATAAGAAAATTGAGCACAACTGTTGGGATGGACCGCCGTCAGGTTGAATGCTTGGATCACAGCATCTATTCTATTGACAGTTTCTTCTATAACCGGTAATTGAATGATTTGAATCAATAGATAATGAGTGGCTGAAGATACGAGATTGATTAAATGAGAAAACATGCTGAATTGAGTATAGCTTACCGCTTTTTTTGTTTGACCAGCGGCTCGGTACGCTTGGATAAGTAAGGTGTCGCTTTGCTGGGCAAAACGATAAGGATCCGCTTTTTCTTCGATTTCAGATAAAGCTTCTTCTGGTTTGCCTAACTGGAGCATGACCGCTACTTTTAACAAAGAAGCATTATTGCATAGAGATAATTCTGCTGATTCTTCTACGATTTTCGTACATAACGCTTCTGCTTCAGACAGAATTGCTTGTTGTTCCTCCAGATCCTTTGTTAGCATAAAATGATTCAACCACAAAACGGCTACTTGTAAAAGAAAAGGATAACATGAGTAATATTGTTTGACCGCTTTTCTACAGTCCTCCATCACATATTCAAAGGGCTCTTCAGAAAAAGCGGTGGTCCACTGCTGATAAAAGTGTCTGATTTGCTCTTTCGTCAATTGAGGATGATAGCCGAGCAGTTCATCAACAGACACATCAAAAAAACTGGCTAATTTAGGCAATATGAGTACATCAGGCATACTTTGGCCTGTCTCCCATTTGGAAACAGAAGCTTTTGTCACACCTATGAATTCAGCTAGAATTTCTTGGGTCACGCCTTTTTTCTTTCGTAAATTTGCTACATTTTTCGATAATGATAATTCTTCCATCTTATCCCTCCTTTTTCTTCATTATATAGACTTTCCAAGAGGGTTGGCAATGGAGACTAACGATACTTCGCGATCATTTGTCAACTGAAACGAAACTTTTGCCAGTAAGTGTTTTTATTTGCTCCAGTTACTTATTTTTTGTAAGATTATTATAGATAGTTTGAAGGAGGAAAAATCGTATGACAAAAAAAATTGGATTTTTTATTGGTAGTTTAAGAAAAGATTCTTACAACAAAAAAGTAGCAGAAGCTTTTGCAAAATTGCTTCCTGAAGGGTACGAAAGTGTATTTGTAAAATTCGATGATCTGCCATTTTACAATGAGGATCTTGAAACCCCAGAAAAAGCGCCTGCTGAATGGACTCGTTTTCGTGAGGAAGTGAGTGGATTAGACGGTGTCGTTTTCGTTACTCCTGAATACAACCGCTCTGTGCCAGCAGTATTGAAAAATGCTTTAGATGTAGGCTCAAGACCTTATGGACACAGTGTTTGGGATCATAAACCAGGTTTAGTCGTTACTGCATCACCAGGTGGGATCGGCGGTTTTGGCGCAAACCACCATCTACGCCAATCACTTGTCTTTTTGAATGTGCCTACCTTGCAACAACCGGAAGCATATATCGGAAACGTTACGAATCTAATTGATGAAAACGGCAATATCGTTGAAGGAACATTAAGTTTCTTCCAAACGATTTTAGATGCATATCTAGATTTTTCTAACAAATTAGCAGAATAAAATTAGAACAGTAATAAAAAGGCAACTATGTACAGGACACTTCTGCATATAGTTGTCTTTTTTGTTTTTTTTGTTTCTACTTTCGTATATAATGTAATTCGATAAATTCACCGAATCGTGTCGTATCTAGCAATTCGAAACGTGCTTCATAGGTTCCTTTTTGGAATAAAGGGATTCCGTCCCCTAATAATACAGGGGCAATCTGAATATACCATTCATCAATCATTTGATGTTCTACTAACGGTTTGATCAATCGACCCCCACCCACAATCCAGATATCTTTTCCTTCTGCCATTTGTAGATTTTTTAGAAAAGCAACAGGCTCTTCGTGTACGACCTCAGCATCTGGTAATTGTAATTGTGCATTGGTTGAAAAAACGAAATTCTTTTTCTCTGGATAAATTGCTTCGGTTTCCAAATATTTTTTTGCTTCTTGATAAGTTTTCCTGCCCATGATGGTCGTATCGATTGTTTCATAAAAAGCTACATAAGTGGTTTGCTCACCTGTCGGAGTGTCAAAAAGCCATTGAAGGTCATCCGTTTTCGTTGCCAAATAACCATCTAAACTTACAGCGCCATAAAATATGATTTTTCGCATGTTTTATTCGCCCTTTCTTTATTTTCTGCCGATACGTATGACCTCTTCTTTGCGGAAACAACTGTCAAGGTGATCATTGATGATCCCGACTGCTTCTAAAAAAGCACAGATTGTCGTACTGCCAATAAATTTAAATCCTCTTTTCTTTAGATCTTTTGCTAATTCATCTGAAAGAGGACTTGTTGTCGGGACTTCTTCTTGTGAATGATAAGAAGAATCAACGATTTTTCCATTAGAAAACGACCAAAGATACTCAGAAAAACTGCCGAATTCTTCTTGAATCTTCAAGACTGCTTTAGCGTTTTGGACAGCAGCTTCGATTTTTCTGCGGTTCCGAATAATTCCTTTGTTTTCCATTAGTTCGCTCATTTTTGTTTCTCCATAATTTGCGACTTTTTGGATATCGAATTGATCATATGCTTTATCGAATGCTTCACTTTTATTTAAAATCGTCTGCCAACTCAATCCTGCCTGATTGATGTCGAGCATCAATTTTCGGAACAGCTTTTGGTCATCATATTCAGGAACACCCCAGACAGTATCATGATATTGCTGCATATTTTCTGTCTGTTCACTCCACGGACATCTCATTTGTGCCACCTCTTTGTTTAGAGTAATTGTATCAGTAAAGAATAAAAATTGCTGATAGAAAAGCTCCGGCAATAGACATTTTCAGTCTGTACCGAAGCTGTTTTTTTTATCTTATTTCCGTTTTTTCTTTTTCTTCTTATTTTTCTTGATCATTCGATTCATCGCCATTTTGCCTAGTTTCCCTTTGACGCCTGATCCAAACATTTGGTCCATACCTGGGATGTTCATATCCCCTTTGGACATTTGTTGCATCATTTTTCTTGATTCCTTGAATTGCTTGATCATTCGGTTTACTTCAACCACACTGTTTCCAGAACCAGCAGCAATTCGGCGACGACGGCTTGGATTCAACAGATCAGGATTTGCTCTTTCTGCTGGTGTCATAGAATAAACCATCGCTTTTTTGCGTTCAACATCTTTTGGATCTACCTTGACGTTTTCGATTCCAGGGACTTGATTCATTCCTGGGATCATTTTGATTAGATCTTCCAGTGGGCCCATCCCCATCACTTGATCGAGTTGTTCAATAAAGTCATTGAAATCAAATGAGTTTTCCCGCATCTTCTGTGCAAGTTCTTCCGCTTTTTTCTCATCATAGTCTTGCTGCGCTTTTTCAATCAGTGTCAGCATGTCCCCCATACCAAGGATACGGCTAGCCATACGATCTGGGTGGAATACTTCTAAGTCAGTCAATTTTTCACCAGAACCGATGAATTTGATTGGTGCGCCTGTCACTGAGCGGATCGATAATGCTGCCCCGCCTCGAGTATCCCCATCAAGTTTAGTGATGACTACTCCAGTAATCCCTAATTGCTGATTGAAGCTGTCAGCTACATTGACGGCATCTTGACCAGTCATGGCATCGACAACCAGCAAGATCTCATTTGGTTGAGTTAATTCTTTGATTTGTTTCAACTCATCCATCAATGTTTCATCGATGTGTAGACGTCCTGCCGTATCGATCAATACATAGTCGTTTTTCTTTTCTCTTGCTAGCTCCATCCCTTGACGAACGATTTCTACTGGGCTGACTTCTGTTCCCATATCAAATACAGGAACATCTAGCTGTTGACCTAATACTTTCAATTGGTCGATCGCTGCTGGCCGATATACGTCCCCTGCGATTAGGAGCGGACGAGCATTTTCATTTTTCTTTAAATAATTCGCTAATTTACCGGTAAAAGTTGTTTTACCTGCCCCTTGTAGACCAGCCATCATGATAACAGTTGGTATTTTTGGTGATTTATTTAACTCTGCTGTTTCAGAACCAAGTGTGATTGTTAATTCTTCATCAACGATTTTTACGATTTGTTGTGCTGGTGATAAACTTTCCAGCACTTCTGCCCCTACCGCACGTTCGCGTACGCGTTTAGTAAAGTCTTTGACTACTTGCAAGTTAACATCGGCTTCTAGTAAGGCAAGGCGGATTTCCCGCATCATTTCTTTTACGTCAGCTTCTGATACTTTTCCTTTTTTTCTTAGTTTTCCCATCGCCTGCTGGAGACGTTCAGTTAAGCTTTCAAATGCCATATTTTCTTCATTCCTTTTATTTATTCTTCGATTGCTTGAATTTGCTGTACATATTCAAGCAGTTTTTTATCTTCCGGATACTTATCAGTAATATATGCGGTCATCTTTTCCAATATCTGTTCTCGGACAATATAATCAGAGAAGAGATGGAGTTTTTTTTCATAATCCTCCAAGATCTTGCTTGTCCGCTTGATATTATCATATACTGCTTGACGACTTACTTCGTATTCTTCCGCGATCTCGCCTAATGAAAAATCATCTGCATAATATAACTCCATGTAGTTCATTTGTTTTTCTGTCAATAAGGTCGAATAAAATTCAAAGAGCGCGTTCATTCGATTGGTCTTTTCGATTTCCATTCTGCTCACCTCTAGTTTTCAGCCATTCTTCATCAGAGAGCACAGTCATTTTTTGCTGAATAAAATAAGCAGTGGCCACTCCGGCGCCATTTTTTGTTATTCCGGAAAAGCTTCCATCATAAATCGAATGGGTCCCGCATGAAGGACTTTTTTCCTTCACGATGACTAGATCAATGTGCTTTTCCTGCAATTTTTGATAGGCTTTGATCGCGCCGTTTTTGTACGCTTCCGTTACATCTTCGCCGCTTGTCGTCCATACTTTTGCTTGATCTTTCCACACATCGAACCCATTTCCACCAATGATTTCAGCAGGATCTCTAGGAATTGACAATCCGCCGATTACTTCTGGACAGACCATGACGGCTTCGCCAGTTTCAACTAGTTCCATCAATTCTGGTACTTCTTTTTTCTGTCCATCATAGCGACAGGCCAGACCGCCTAAACATGCACTGATTCCAATCATTGACTGCTCTTCCTTTCTATTCAGCAAAGTGCCTTCCTATTATACCATTTATTTCTTCTGTAAAATAGCCCCTTGTACTGATTCTATGCTAAAATATAAACAGAATGAAACCTATTTAAAGGAGATTTGAATGAAAAAAATACTAGTTGTTGATGATGAACCTTCTATTGTGACGCTCTTGACGTTCAATTTGGAAAAAGAAGGCTATAAGGTAACCAGTGCCGCAGATGGAGGCGAAGGATTAGAATTAGCATTAGAACAATCATTTGATTTCATCATTTTAGATGTGATGCTTCCAACGATGGATGGCATGGAGATCACTCAGCGGCTGCGTCAAGAAAAAAATGAAACACCGATTTTGATGCTGACGGCTAAAGATGATCAGGTGGATCGAATCATTGGTCTGGAGATAGGTGCTGATGACTATTTGACCAAACCATTTAGTCCACGTGAAGTATTAGCCCGTATGAAAGCCATATTCAGACGGATCGAACCTCGTAAGCAATCAAAAGATGAAGCTGAGCCTGAATATCTATCGATTGGACAAATCACTGCTGATTTGACCAATTATCAAGTCACCGTAGACGATCATCTGATTGAACTCACACCGAAAGAATTTGAATTACTCGTTTATTTCATGAAACGAAAAGACCGTGTGATCGATCGCGACACATTGCTAGACCGCATTTGGAATTTTGACTTCGCAGGACAAAGCCGTATCGTAGATGTACACGTTAGTCATTTGCGAGAAAAAATCGAGCGAGATCCAAAACATCCAAAGTACTTGGTGACTGTTAGAGGATTTGGCTATAAGTTTCAGGAACCAAAACGATGAAATGGAAAAAAATTTATGAGCGTCTCTTCTTTCTTATTCTTTTAATTAGTTTGTTTTTTGGTGGTTGGCAATTGATCTCCCATTATTTCCAACAACAGATCGTCGAACAGCAAGAAAGCTACCTGACAAAAAAAGCACAACTACTGATCCGGCAATTAGATGTCGAAAACCTCCAAGCAGCGCAAAACAAAACTGCTTTGGAAGAATTCGTCCATCAGTCGAACGAACGGATCACTTTAATGGATGCTACTGGAAAAATCTTATTTGACACAAACAATGAAACATTGAATGAACGGCGAAGTTCTCGTCCAGAAATAAAAGCTGTATTGAATGGTGGGAACCTAGGTAGCGCTTTGCGCAAAAGTACTACTTTGAATGAGGATCTTTTATACGTCGCATTACCAGTCAAAAAAGGAGGCCAGTTAGAAGCCATTTTACGTATCGCAGAACCGACAAGCGGATTTTTACCGAGAACGGAGAGCTTTCGCCGTTGGGTCTTTTTCTTCTTTCTGTCTTTCTTCCTTGTTCTTGCAGGAATGATTTATTACCTGATCTACCAAAAAAATCAGCCTTTGAAAACTGTCCTGCCTGTTCTTAGAAAAATGGTACAAAATCCAAACCAAGCAGAAGTAATCATGCAGACACCTGACCAATGGGAGGAATTGTATCAAACAATCAATGAGCTGAGCGAACAAATGAGTAAGATGTATCGAGCGTATACTACAACAGAAGAACAATTGTACACATTATTAAATGAACTGATGATAGGCGTATTCCTGATTGATGATGCTGATTCTCGTTTACTACTGCTTAATCCAAAGATGCAGTTGCATTTAAACGTGACAAGCTATGAACCTGAACAACGATACACAGAAGTCATCCAAGAGCCAAAACTCATTCAGCTGATTCACCAAGTGACTCCTGAGCATCCGCTGATCCATCAGGAGATCACCATCGCTGAAGGACGACAGACATTAGACTTGAGTTTGCGCTACTTTACTAATTCAGAAGGTACCGGACAGATTCTAGGGGTGGCGTATGACTTAACGAAAGTGCGACGTTTAGAAAAGCTACAAAAGGATTTCGTGGGCAACGTCTCCCACGAATTAAAAACTCCTGTGACTTCACTGATTGGTTTTACCGAGACTTTACTGGATGGTGCAAAAGATGACCCACAAACTCTGACTTCTTTTCTTGAGATCATGCAAAAAGATGCGATTCGGTTAGATAAATTGATTCGGGAAATCATCCAGCTGTCAAAAGACGGTGAAAATTCTTACGAGATCCAGACGATTTATACAGAACCTTATTTCCAGCAAATCGTTCAAAATTATCAGCCAATCATCGAAAAGAAACGGTTGACGATTCGATTGATTGGAAAGAACGAACCATTTACTACTAAAACAGATATCCTTTATCCAATCCTCAAAAATCTGATTGAAAATGCTGTCCAATACTCAAAAGACGACAGCGAGATCATTATCCGTTATCAGGCAACAGATGAATTATCGTTTTCTGTCCAAGATTTTGGTATAGGTATCGACATTGAGGATCAGGAACGGATCTTTGAGCGTTTTTACCGCGTAGACAAGGCACGAAGCCGACATTCAGGCGGGACCGGACTAGGGTTAGCGATTGTAAAAGACTACGTGCAACTCCTTCATGGTACAATTACTGTAGACAGTCATCTTGGAACAGGTTCGACTTTCACCGTTACCATTCCGAAAAGCAATTAAATAAGGCCTGCTTGCAGCAATGTTTAGATGTCTAACGATCATCTACTACGCTGAAAAGCAGGCTTTTTATTAGCTAAAAACGCTGAGCCACATGTTATAGATCTTTGTCATGATGTGTAGCTGTCTTTTCTGACATCTTTACAATCAGCTCCTGGTTCATTTTCTGATAAGCATCTATAGCATAATCAGCAAAACTTTGTGTTTTTTGATTCAAATAATCCGTTAATTTTTCGGGATGATTTACTATTAATTCTCTTGCTTGTTGGTCTGTACTTGCTAACTCTTTCGATAGATGGTCTCGAACTTTTTGGCGAGTTGGTAAAGTAATATTTTTCTTAAAATCACTATAGTATGGCTTCGTCAAGATGTTCGTCAACCGATATGTCCAGTAAGCGGAAATATCATCTGGCATATCTGTTCCTTTTTGATAAGCTTCGGGTGTCTCGCTTATATTGCTATAAAATGGTATATAATTGCTTGTATCAGGAATCCCCAACGCTAACCAATGGATACCACTGATTTCTTCTGGTACATTGTTTCTTATCTGTAGAATATGAGATTCCATCGTATTCGGCACAGAGATTGGACGATACTTATCTGGCTTTGTCCCTTCGATGGTATCATATTCAGTACCATTAAAGTGTAATGTCATGATATAAGCTGTTTCTGCAATTGAAATAGGTTTATCTGGTTTGACAAACATCTCAAATGAACGATCTGTTATTTTTTGTTTCTTTGAAGGTGTCAGTTTTCTCTGTGCATCCCATATCCTAGGAAGATTGTATTTTTCATCCTTTGACTTATCTGCAAATATGTCTCTTAAAGAAATATCCCGTTTCGTATTTATCAGTTGATTCTTTTCTAAAAAAGATTCTAAATCTGCTGAACAAAGATAAGAATCTTTGTCCTTCAAATCAAATGAATCAATTGACAACATATTAGGAATAACTGCATAACAGTCATCTGGAACTTTGACAGCTGCCCACTGATGACCACTAAGTATCTCCATATACCAGATTTCATTTTTATCAGAGAAAATCACACCATTTGTCTCCGCAGCTCCTTGCTTAGCAACGATTTTCCCTAATCGTTCTACCCCTGCTCTTGCTGAATCAATATAAGGAAGGGTCACGGTCAACATAGAGTCTTCTGCGATACCATGCGCGGTATATGGATCTTTTTTCAATATCTCTTCCTTTGTCGTAGCTGATTCAGTAGCGCTCATTGCAACGTTCTTGCTATTGATACCATCTTCTTCAAATAATCCTTCTGACGTATCCCATTCTGGGGTCGCTGTGTACTTCAGCTGTTCTTTCGGAAGATCAAGGGTAAATCCATTCCCTTTTGATACAAAATGTGAAGGATTCGTATTTTCTTTTCTGACAACAAAGTATTTTGACCAAGCCGTGTTCAGATCTTCATTTCTAGCAATCATCGTTGAACCATCTACTGAAGCATTTTTTCCTACTAAAATCGTCGTACAAGCATCAATAGAAACTGATAAGAAAATCCCATACAGTACACCTAAAAATAAACTAAATTGAAGCAATCTTCTATTTTTCATTTGAAGCATCCCTCCCACTTTTGTAAAAACGCTTTCAAAATGATTATAGGACACCTGAAGTAAAGATTTAATTGGTTTTCTATAAGTTCTAGATAAAAATTTGCTTTGTTTTTTATACAGAAAGAAGCTTAGAAAATACAATTTTTTAGTTAATGTATTTTTAAGCTTCTTTTATCTTATTAGTCATTTATTTCTTTTGAATACTCGAAGGAACCGAGGCAATTTATTTATTATCTCCGGCTCTTTTTCATTTTTACGTTCAAACAAATATTCTACCAATGTAGTCAAATGCCTAAAAATCGAATCTGCCGAGAAAAATAAAATACTCAACAACAAAAGCGATACAGCTGAGATACCGGTGATTGAAAACAGTTTATGCAAAAAAACGACCGAAAAAAAGATACCGCTAGCACAGAAAAGAATGATCTGACTTCTGAATTTATTCAGCGGTGAACAGATTTTATAGAGAACAAGAAATCCTACTGCAATCAAAAGCATAGTAGATGCTGTAGAAACATCTGTTTTATTTAGATCCAAAGTCACCCCGCAGATCACCAACGCACCGACTACGATCATATCTGTCAGTCCACCTGGCACAGCCTTTTCCATCACATTCATGATGAACTTCCCTCTGATTCGCTTTTTGTTTTCTTCTAGAGCAAGCAAGAAAGATGGAAGTCCAATCGTAAACAAACTAATCAATGTGATCTGTGATGGTTCTAAAGGATAGGTCAAAGCAAAGATGACTGAAAACAGCGAAAGCAAAAAGGAGAAAATATTCTTCACTAAAAACAAGCTGGCTGATCGCTCAATATTGTTCACGACGCGCCGTCCTTCTGCAACAACTTCCGGCATGCGTGAAAAGTCAGAATCAAGCAAGACCACTTGTGAGGCCTGCATGGCGGCTTCATTGCCAGAAGCCATCGCTATACTGCAGTCTGCTTCTTTCATGGCTAGAATGTCATTCACGCCATCACCTGTCATAGCTACTGTATTGTTACGCTTTAGCAATTGAACGAAGATTTTCTTTTGTTCTGGCTTGACGCGTCCAAAAACTGTATATTTTTCGACAGCTGCTTCATATTCTTCTTCTGATAATTTAGACGCATCAACGTACTGATCAGCATGTGAAATCCCTGCTTGGACAGCTACATTAGATACGGTGAGCGGATTATCTCCAGAAATCACTTTGATGGCTACTTGCTGTTTTTTGAAGTAATTGAATGTGGCTTTTGCTTCTTTTCTGATAGGATTAGCGATCAGGATATACCCTAATGGTGTGACTGCCTCCGTTAATACTGGTTCTTCAAGAATCCCATCGTACACACCAAAGACCAACACGCGATAGCCTTTTTCAGCGAAAGAAACAAACTCTTCCGCATATTCCGGCAACTGATCTCGCAAAACCATTTCGGGTGCTCCTAAAACATATACCTTGTCTCCCAACGCTACACTGCTGAATTTTTGGACAGAAGAAAAAGGAATGACTTGGTGATAGGATTGATCAGTGGTTTTTGTAAAGTATTCTTTGACGGCTTCCATTGTTGCATTGTCTCCTGCCATCGCTTTTGCATAGTCAGCAATGCGCTCTTCCAGTTGATCTGATTGGCTGATTATTTTTTGTTTTTTAGAGACAATCACTTTTTGGACAGACATTTTGTTTTCTGTGATCGTTCCTGTTTTATCTACACAAAGGACATTTACTCTTGCCAATGTCTCAATGCTTTTCATATTGTGTAAAAGAACTCTTTGCTTTGCTAGTTTAGTCGCACTTAATGCTAATGCAATCGTCGTTAACAAGTACAGTCCTTCAGGTATCATACCAATCAATGCTGCTTCCATTGCGACGACACTTTCTTTCATCGTGTTTCCATTAAAAAAGTAACTTTGAGAAAAAAGCAGAATACCGATAGGAATAATGATGATCCCAATCCATTTGATCAATTGATTAAGAGAAGCAATCATCTCCGACTGTTCTCCTTCTCCCATTGTCTTGGCTTTGACTGTCAATTGGGAAATATACGAATCTGCTCCGACTTTGTCTAATCGGGCGTAAGCTTTTCCGGAAACAACGAAACTGCCGGACATCAATGGATC